>Ga0066256_1000449_pt1 | contig 115682 bp, 91 predicted proteins | sample ThiBio_1000_biof_FD_87107 | JGI IMG/M metagenome (GOLD analysis project Ga0066256, IMG submission 87107) | Wastewater bioreactor microbial communities from Cape Town, South Africa - Thiocy_expt_1000_biof (version 2) | ecosystem: Engineered > Bioreactor > Thiocyanate-remediating >...
TGCAGCTAGGTTAAGATACTTGACAGGTCAGTGGAAAGATCAGGCCTATCTGTCAATGGAGAATGTCACCCATGAATAGTTATGGCACTCACCAAATCCAAATTAGCGAAATTTTCTGGACACAACCCCTGACTGAGCTTCCCGCTTTACTAAGAATGGTGAGAAGGTATAGGCAAAATCATAGCCGTATCCTACCGTAACTGAACTTTGAGAATAATTTCCACCAACCCTACATTGGTTGCTGACTGGATCAATGGTTATCTCCAGCTCCGTCCCGTCCTCTGCAAAAGCTCTAAGGCCGTTCTCAGGTAAAAATGGAAGACTCCATGAAGTGTATATCGTGTGAAGATCAAAGGTACCATTAGTAAGCTTTGCGAATGTGTCCAGATAAATTGGTGCCTCTTCTCTTAGGGCCATCTTGAGCATCAATCGCTCACCTCGATCGGTTTTGCCAATCAGGGTGAGTCCATCAGCTGCCGTGATCACAGTTTCAATTTCATGTGGAAAAACCCACTTTGTCCAAGCGGATTGAACTTTGATGTCCTTGCGCCTTCCTCAGCTTCCTCCACTGCGGCAGCGGCAGCAGCAGCTCTAGGCCGCTTTGTTGCTGACGGGGTTGCTCTTGCCACCACTTTATCCACAGCTATGTGCCTCTCTCGAAGGAGTTCTTCTTCAAATATTATTTGAGGGGCAGAAAGTATGCCAGGGCTATTCACCCTTTGTGCAAGAAAACCAAAATCTCCACCCATGCCTGACTCGCCCCAAGGTTGGCAATAAATATTTTTGCTCAGAAACATGCTGCAAGCAAGAATCGCCCAACAAATATTAGATTTTGTTATTTTAAAACACATATTTTACCTCTTATGACTATAATAGGGCCATGAGTACATTAATTTTAATTTCGTAATAACATGACTAGCCTGATCTAATGTGTAGCGATTTGATTTCTTAAGCAACTATACCGTTATAAAATCGCCCAGCCTTGGCATTTAGTAGCGCATTTTTAAGTTTCTGCAACAGACCCTTTCACATGGGTGCCGACCAAGTTCATAGCTCCACTTCATGGGCACTTATGATTTTGTTAACTTGCCCATCTATTTTCATTTTGGGCGCCTCCCTTTTTGCATGCTCAAATGCAGAACTCACCTTTCCAGCTTAGCGAAATTTTCTGGACACAACCATTATTTTCTCTAGTTTTGGCATTCTGTCAGCTAGTTTTAATAGAGCGCGACAATTAACGTATGTCATTTTTTATACAACCTCTTTCTGAAAGCTGCTAAAAAATCCTCTACTTTCTTAGCGCGCGCGCTTAATAATTTCTCTTGGTACGCTTCACTAAAATACTTATGCGTAAAAATAGCGACTCTTGTTGCTGGACGTTCTTCCTCACCCGTTGAATATCCAGGCGCAGTAAGTAAATGCCAATTTTCTTTGACAGGAAGCCATCGCCATTTTCTGTTAATTCAACATCATCAGCAAGTGTTTTAAACCATTCGTGTAAATCACACGCAGGGGTTGCAAGCAAAAACTTACCCTTAAACTCGACTTGAGCAGGAGTCATGGCGTCAATATAGCAGGATAATTCTGTGTCAACATCGTACTCTACACAAAAATTTGCTTTTCCAAAAAAGTCCTCGCCACTATCATCAGTAACAGAACCTTTACTTCGAGCTTCAGGTTTTTCTTGCAGGATTGATGACATCTCTTTCTTGGAGATGCCTAATTTAGCTGGGCCAATGCAGTTAAATGGCTCTAGGGTATAAATGGCTATCATTTTCTTACCTTTTGAACTTGAATGAACGAAACCTTCAGCCGTTGCGGCAGCTCCGCCACCTCCACTACGACGACTACGGCTGGGAGCAGGTGCAGGTGCGGCGGCAGCACTTGCGCCTTCCTCAACTTCCTCCACTGCGGCGGAAGCAGCTCCACCACCTCCACTACGACGACTGCGAGATGGGGCAGGGGCGGCGGCAGCAGCGGCACCTGTATCTCCCTCAGCTTCCTCCATTGCGGCAGCGGCAGCGGCTGCCGCCCTAGGCCGCTTTGTTGCTGACGGGGTTGCTGTTGCTACTCTTCTACCCGCAAGGGTGCCTCTCTCTTGGATCAGCTCCTCTTCAGATATTATTTGGGGGGCAGAAAATATACCCTGGCTATTTACTCTTTGCGCAAAAAAACCAAAATCCCCACCCATGCCTGACTCGCCCCAGGGCTGAGATACAGCATAGCTTGACGTAAAAAATAGAATTAAAAACAATATTATTTTATTTAAATCTAAACTCATCATTTTATGGTTATGTATTGCTTTCATTGAAAATCTCTCATCAATACCATCTTCTAAAAACCTCCACCAAGCTATTGCTGCATATTCCAAAAAATCATTTTAACCGCAAAGCGTAAATCTCGGGGGTTACCCCCATGAGATGGATAGCGTTTATAGTCTAAATATTCCCATAAGGCGTTATTCATTCTGCGGAACTTCAAAAGAAATAATCATTATGTGCTTCGAATTATGTACCACCTTCTGCGGTTCTAAAATATCGCCATAAGGCATTCGGAGCTTTACCGTGCACTACTTAAAGAATGATTGAGCTAACTGGGAACGACACCACTCGACCACAGGTATCCGAGTGATTTTAAATTATTCATTTTTATTCGTAATCCCAGCTCTACTTCATCTACACCAATGACTTCCATTCATTCATTTTCATATTTGAGTGCTCCTCCTCTTGATCATTATTGAAGGTAGAACTCACCTTTCCAGCTTAGCGAAACTTATTATACGTCAACCACTTCCTTAAACCCCTCTCAGTCATTTAACAAATACTAAAATAAACTGATTCAGTTCTGCTACTAATCGTCATAGTTTGGAAAATTGGCAACCATTTTTTCAATAGCTTTCTCCCTTTTTTTGATGGATTCTTCGCTAAAATAATCTTTCGTAAAAGTACCTGCCTTAATAGGTGGTTTACGGCTTCCGCCATGTTTAAATCCAGGAGAAACAATATTAACACCAAGTTTTTTAGATGTAAAAGCGTTACCGTCTTCTCTTTCTTCAACATCTGGGTCAAGACCTTTAAGCCACTTAAAAAGTTTATTGGCTGGTGTATTCACTAATAAGCAGCCATCATACGTTACACAAGCAGGAATAAGCCCATCAATATAACAAGACTTGTCTGTATCTGGATCGTATTCAACTGAAATACATGCCTCATTAAATATATCACAACCATAAGAGTCTAAAGGATCTTCCGCAAACAGCGCTCGAATATCTGTTCGCGACACTCCCAATTTTACAGGCCCAATAGATTTAAATGGACATAATTCATATATAATTTCAAAAACAGAGCTCAACTCGTCATGTAACACTCTTTTTCTCCCACTACGACTATCATCATCTTCCGCTTCCACTGCGGCACCACCTCCGCCTCCACCACGACGACTACTGCGGGATGGGGCAGGTGCGGCTGTGGCAGCACCCGTGTCTTCCTCAGCTTCTACTGCGGCGGCAGCGGCAGCTCCACCACCTCCGCCTCGACGACTACGGCTGGGAGCAGGTGCAGGTGCGGCAGCAGCGGCGGCAGCACTTGCGCCTTCCTCAGCTTCCTCCATTGCGGCAGCGGCAGCTCCACCACCACCTCCGCCACCACCACGACGACTGCGAGATGGAGCAGGCGCGGCGGCAGCAGCAGCACTTGCGTCTGCCTCAGCTTCCTCCACTGCGGCAGCGGCAGCCACCGCCCTAGGCCGCTTTGTTGCTGACGGGGTTGCTCTTGCCACCACTTTATCCACAGGATAGCCTCTCTCTTGGATCAGCTCCTCTTCAGATATTATTTGAGGGGCAGAAGGCATACCCTGGCTATTCACTCTTTGTGCAAAAAAACCAAAATCCCCACCCATGCCTGACTCGCCCCAAGGCTGAGATACAGCATAGTTTGAAGTAAAAAATAGAATTAAAAACAATATTATTTTATTCAAATGCATTTTATGTACAGTTCTCATCTAAAACCTCTCTCCAATATCAATCTTTCCTTTACTTCCCCTCTTTATTCCTTCGATGATTTTATTTGCCTCATCTTTTGTATAGTACGCAGCAGCAACCCCTGCCGCAAGAGCTTCACGCATGCTCTTAGAATATTTGCTCCCAGTTTTGCCTACAATGTCTATTCCATCTACTATCGCCTTACCTACTAGGGTTTTTTGTGCAGCAAGTGATTATTTGCTGCTCTTATAAGTTGATATAGCCTTTAAAAACAGTCCTTTTGACATAACAGATATTCCACTTATTTTTTTTGATGTATTATTTTTATAGATCACCAATCCATATTTTGGTGAATAGTAAGCAAAATCGTGCTTAACTATTGCATCGGGATCCCCAATGAGAGCGATCACCTGATCAAAGCTTTGGCGAACAATGTCTATGCCGTTCAGAAAAAGTTTTTTTCCATGGATAGTAATCGCAACAACAATATCATCAATATATTCAGCTGAAAAATCCTCAAATTCTTCAAGATTCGTACCTCGGTAGGTTTTGTACGGAGGTTTTCTTGGTTTTGGTGAGTCTGTAAGTACTATTGCTCTATCCATCCCAAGAGCGACAGGGCCATAACGAGTGAATGCCTCTTTTAAAATTAGATCATATCGTCCTGCATAAGGGGGAATTCCTTCTTCCTCCGCTGTGGCAGCGGCAGCTCCACCACCACCGCCACCACGACGACTGCGGGATGGGGCAGGTGCGGCAGCACTTGCGCCTTCCTCAGCTTCTACTGCGGCGGCAGCAGCAGCTCTAGGCCGCTTTGTTGCTGACGGGGTTGCTGTTGCCACCACTTCATCCGCAAGATAGCCTCTCTCTTGGATCAGCTCCTCTTCAGAGATTATTTGGGGGACAGAAAATATACCCTGGCTATTTACTCTTTGCGCAAAAAAACCAAAATCCCCACCCATGCCTGACTCGCCCCAAGGCTGAGATACAGCATAGCTTGACGTAAAAAATAGGATAAGAAGCACTATTACCTTATTCAAATCTAAACTCATCATTTTATGTATAATTCTCATTTAAATTCCTTACCAATTCTAAATCTTGTGTTTTTTTATCCTTCGAATACTGTAGGTAGTCGTTGTGGCCTCACTCTCTTCTTTTACTAGCGCCTACCAGCGCACTCGTGGAAGTGGCTGTTGCCTTACAGGCAAGTTAGATATTAAAATAAGAACATGGGGCTGGACCACGCCCAAATTGCTCTAATACTCTGCACAGACATGAACCAAATACACTTAAAATGGTATTTTCCAATAAAATTCACTTTCTTCCTCACAAAAATCAATTAGTTGCTACCCAGTCTTTCAACTCCTTCGCTTTATCCCCACTTATTAAGGGTACCCTTTTTCCACGTTCCCCTCTTACTGTAACGCCTGAAGCAGCATCTAAAGCATCTTTTATTTCATCTTTAAAGGCACGCTTATTCCAAGTGGCTCCAGATACTGATCTTTTGATTGACATTAAATCGTACAGTATAACTTTCCCCCAATCATGCTTACCAACCGCATGAACATATTCTGTTATTCTGGGTCTGCTGAGCTCATACCTCGCCAATTTAGTCGCCGTTTCCACTCGAGTAGCTCTGTCGAGACTTTTAAGGCCCGCCACCAAACTTCTAACAGTCACGCCATATGTAAGAGTTTTCTTATGCGCATTTTTTTTAAGTAATACAGCAGGAGTATCTCCTCGTCTAACATCTTTTCCATTAGTAGAAATTCCCGCTTCCTTCATTACGTCACCTGCTGGGAATTCATGGCTCTCCCATTGATCGGGAGACCCAGCAACATTAGCTCTTTTATTGCGTAATGCGCCTTCTTTTTTTCGTTCCCCATGGCTACCCTTTTTGTAAGGAGCGCCTCTTCCTCCCCCCGTTGGCCCGCGCGCATTATGCACCAGCACATCGTCTTCAGTGACGAAATAGGAATGGAGGTTTTCGACTTCAAAATTGAAGACGGTTTGGGGGTGAGCGAGGTGCGAAATGCGTTCGATTTGGAGAGGTTCTGAGCTATTTGAGGTGCGCAGCCAATCGGATGGGGTTAAATGTCGAGCTTTTGTCCAGCCTTCGCCTTCGCGCCAGAAAGGGTGCTCCGCGGTGGCCTTGATCAGCTCATTGGGCAGATAAATCAGGTAAACACCGTCAGCTGTTCTGTTCGTGACAGCAAGAACTATGGCTTCATGAATGGAGGCTGTTTCTTCGTGGTAGGCAGAAACAATGTCCCCCGCACGAATGTTTTCGATGGAAGCATAGGTGCCGTTGCCTATGGCTATTTGCGTCCCACGGACGAAGCTGGAGCCATAGTCATAGTCATCGCTCTCGGCGCTATCTTGGGCATATGAGCCTATTATGGATGACAGGCCTGTCAGATCAAGACCTTGGATAGACCCAAGCGCAAAAGCCTCTAAAGCTGCACTTGCTGATTCCCCGTTGATAACTGCGCTCAAGGCTTCTTGAGCTCCAGCTGTCAACGCTCCCACAATAATCCCACCCACTCCGCCTACTGCCGCGCCAGCTGCACCAGCAACCAACCCGATGAAGAAATTAGCTACCGCCTTCTTGGGATCTTTGTTCCAGTGGGCCGGGTTGTAATCTCCCATCGCAGAAGCGGCACCTATATACCCACTGATAAGAGCACTAGCGACTATTATTCCAATGAGAAGAAACGCAAAGGCCCCGTCTGGATCATTGAGGGATTCAGGAGAAGCCCCAGCATAGATATAAGGGTTAAAATATTGATTGGCTGGGTCTGGAGTTATAAATTGTCCCAGTTTTGGGTCATAATAGCGTACCCCAAAATAGATAAGTTTTTCATGCTGTAGGGTAGTGGGATTAAAGCTTAGATAATCAAACTCATGCCCTTCAAATTTTTCAGGAGAAATATCCTTCCCCCAGGAATGTACGGGATCTATATCCCCATAAGGTTCATAGGCATAATTGGTAACTTGCTTGCCAGTGGCATCATACACGCCAACAACATTGCCATGGACATCCGAGTCATAAAAAAACTCACCATTTTCAGGGAAACCAAAGCCATTAGCTCCAGGTACTAAAGCTGCTTCGGTTAAGTTGACATTCAAAATGGAGATAACGAGTGTAAAGGCGAGGGCTTTTTTAAATGCTAGCCAACAGCTACGGCTACGAGAGGTGGGTGTGATTTTAGCCTTCACATCGTTCTTAAAAAACTTTCTCATGATCCAGTTAATCATCAAACCTTCTCCCTTTTACTATCGTCCTACTTGAGTGGAAAAATCTGTTTGGCCTTCCACAAAACTTAATGAATATATTTTGCCATGCAAACCACCTACATTCAGCGTTGTCTGGATTGTCCCGTTGGGATATTGGATCAGTTTGTATCCCCATCCAAGATAAAATACCCGAGTTCCTGTCGCATCTTCTTTTAAGAAACGTGTGCCAGCATGGTTATAATAAGCCGACATCATCTGCGTCGCGTTGCGGGAGACACCGGCTAATTTGCCTTCCGGGGTATACTGATAACCCCAAAGGTCAGCCCCAACTGCTTTACTTTCAAGGCGGCCAACCCCATCAAAGTCCCAGTTGGTAACCACAAACCCATCACTTGTTTGTTGAACTTGATTGGACTTGGGTTTGTAAAGATAACTCAGGCCATTTCTTTTAATGACACTACCTAATTTATCGTATTCATAATTTATATTGTAACGCGTTCCTTCAGTCTGGGTGAGGTATCCCATTTTGGTTGAGTCATAACCATATGTTTGGGAAAACGCGTTATCTGGGTTAGGCGTTGTATCACTTTTGGCGGTCAATTCATGGAGCTTGTCCCAACCATAGTTCATGTTGGAATTTAGCGTGGTAGAGTTATAAAATTGTGTATTTTTTAGGGCTCCAGTTACATAGTTCGCCTCATCTTGAGGCAACGAATACGTGTAGTTTTTTGTTAAAACCCCATCGCCTAAGACTGCTTGCCCAACTTGTCCTAGGGCGTTATACAATTTATAAGTCACAATAGTTTTTGGTGGCTGCCCAGGTTTTGTAAGAAGTATTTTTTCAAGACTGCCATCTTGGTAATACGTCATATTGAGCCAAAGGTTGGCCGGATAATGTATCGCCGTTGTTAAGCCTGGCTTGTCATAAAAGAAACGAAACCAATATGATTTGCCAAGTGCTTTGATAGTAGTATTGACGCTCTTGATTGATTGATCACAGTAATAGGCAAATTCATAGCTGTATTCACCAGATGAATCTTTATGGCGATTGCTAACTTGATAGAGGGCGCCAATGCCATTCCACTCAGCTCCCGCTTTATCATAAGCATAGGTGATATTTTCAACCCAAGCCCCATTCGAGTCAAAGGCGCTATACAGGAGTGGGCGGTCTAAATTATCATAGGTGGTTTGAACCGATTGCCCGATACTATCAACAACCTTAACCACGAGACCTCGGATGTCATAGGTCACTTGGGTTGAGCCAGAGTCAGGCTGGGCTGATTGTGTGACTCGGCCTAGCGAGTCATATGTCATATTGGTTGTGAGCCCTTTGGGGTCAATTATCTGCAATGTTTGTTGAAGCTTATTCAAAACATAGTTGATCACACCATTGTTGGGCATAATTTGGGCAATGCGGCTTCCGCGGCTGTTGAATGTGACAGTATCATTTCGAACCAGCGGTGTCCCCGCAGCAGCGACGGCGCATTGCTTCCGTGGCGCGAAACTTTGTGAAACGCAATCATAATCATAAAGAGCCAAACTAACGCTTCCATCGGTCGAAACAGACTTATTGACACGATCAAAGATATCGTAATCCACCCAGCTGTAAGGAACAGAAGAAGGGTCGTCTGTCGAAAAATAAGGAAGGTAAGTTTGGTTGGAACGCCCAACTAAATCATAGCCTACTCTTTGTTGAATTAGCTGATTTGGAAGTGTTGCAAGTCTTACTTGCAAATATGAGCGTCCAATACCATCAATGTAATTTTGGGAATAAAGCCAGTTAGCCGTATTATCATCAGCCCATGTTATTCTGACACGGTCTTCAGAATAAGTTAAAGCATCAGCCATAAAGAGACTAGATGTGGTAACTTTAGTAGGCTCTCCAGAATACGGAGGGGTGAGATAGTGGCTAGCAATTCTGCCGTGATTGTCCACATCCAAATGCGACATATAACCATTATAGTCTACACCCCAAACCCTCACTCCAAAACGCGGCTCAAATCCCATATGCGCAAGAAAACGGGTGCCATTAGAATTGACAGGTGAAGAGATGCTTGTAAGGAAACTATGATAAATTGGGTCATACGTAAACTGGATGTCCTTACCCGCTAAGCAAGATCCAGCGGTATAATCACTTAAACGACAATTTGAAATTAGGTTACCGTAAACGTCATAGCTGTTAAAAGAGCCCACCCAAGCTAGGTTCGTAGAATCAAAGGTGCTAGAAGTTATAACTTGAAGACGAGAGCTACTATCGTATGTTGTTTTAGACCATTCAAGATCAAGCGAGTTGTCCCATTGGGATGGAAACGGGTTGAAACTAGGATTAAAGGGTGAGGAGCCTGGAGAAGCATATGGAAACGGCGTATCTGTTGGTACACTGGTTATGCGCCTTGCCAACGGTATGCCAACTTTTTGAAATAATTCTGAATAATACAAGTAATAGGTATGTAAATCATCAGAATCATCGGCAACATCCCCCCAATCATGAACATATCTTAAATTACCGAAGGTATCACTATGGGGTAATCCTGGAATGGCAACTGGGTTCGAAGGGCTTGTGTAGTGATAAGATTTTTTCATCGTGTACATATACACGCCATCAACGCTAAAAAATTGAGTTTCCTCAAAAGAAGGAACAATCATCGTATTTTTAGGAAAATATAGGGCATTATTAACGTTGGCTTGCGCCATTTGTGTTAAGGAAAGAAGCGTACCGCTTGACCCCTTACCAAGGCGTACCTCAGATCGGTAAGGTTGACTGGTGTAAGGATAGGTTTGATTAAAATACGTTAAAGTTGTTCGATTAATTTGTGGGTTATAAACCTTCTTAACATTAAAACCCAACCATTCACGATTTACTTGATCAAATCGAGCGGCCTCATAAAAATGATCGTTTGTATAAACATTTCCACGACCATCTTGAATGCTTGTTGATGAAACCAAAAGCGTGGGGCGGCGTAAATCTTGAATGGGATAGATGGCTCCCTTACCAAGGGTATAGACAGTCGAATTAAACATCGTAGCGTAGAAGATGGATGTTGTCCCTCCACCACCATTATTAATTTTACTCATTAAGTGTGGGAAAGGGTTTGGCCCTAAGTAAATCTGAGTATAATTAGGATACGGTTGGCTTTCGCCTTCAACTGTAGTTGCCTTACAAAAATCCTGGATCCCATCCCCATTAAAATCTTCGATCAAACTTGATTCAGAAACTTTATCATTTGAGTCCTTAAAAATATAAGTAGGCAGATCGAAGGAAGCATATGGTTGAAATGTTCCATCCCCAACCCCAAGATATACGCCCAAATCGCCTTCTCGGGCTGAGCTGAAGTCAGCATACCCATCTCCGTTGAAATCTTGAAGCGTAGCATACTGCTGCCCGGGGCTTTTAAAAATGTACTTATTGGCTGGCAACTGGCCTCGTTTTTCAAACCCTTGACCTGTTCCTAAAAAAATATCCCTGTGTGTGGAATTCCCAATCGTAAAATCAACAATACCATCTGAATTGACATCAAGGACCAAGCCGACTGTTTTAACTGAATCAGGGTAATTTTCCGGGCCCAATGTCACATAAAACAGACTTCCTGGAAGAGCATAACTAGGAGACATCTGCCTATTTTGGTTTTGCAAATAAATGACATTGTCAACTGCGCCCGTATTTGACAAAGAAGCCCTGGAGTAGTCAAGGCGTCCATCGCCGTTAAAATCTGTTATGGTTGCAATTTTGAGGGTATAAAAATCAAGACCCTCAGTATTTCTAGCCACAAATAAAAAATCTGGCAAATCATACAGGGTAGGAATATCTTGGTAGCCCCCACCAGGTTGGCCATAATAAACTCTTTTCTCACTTACTAGAGGGCCGAAAAAAGGGCCAATAAATTTTGTTGCCTGAGTAAAATCTGCAATACCATCACCATCAAAGTCCGCTATCATTCCAAACGACCAGTAGCGAGTCTTTGAGAGATAGCGTTGGTTCAGTACATATTTATAGTTAGGCAAAGAGGGGTAGAATGACGTGCTGAAACCATTAGCACTACCAAGATATGTATATTTTATTTGATCAAAGTTACCGGAGTCACAACTTGAAACATCAGGAGCATAGGGAGGCTTGAAAAAATAGGCGGATGTTGCAAGATCAGGAAACCCATCGCCATTGATATCAACGATATCTCCTATGCGAAATGGTACATTTTTCATTCCACAAACATTAGAAGCCGTTGTGAGCACGTCAAACACAAACCCAGGCAATTGATTGCCATTGGTGTAAAAACCTGTTCCGTTACCATAAAAAATATTTGTTGGTGAATTGTTGCCATCAAAGCGTGTGGCTTGGACGAAATCAGGAATGCCGTCCATATTAAGATCCTGTAAAATACCACTTTCATACGTTACTGAGTTTATTGTGATATAGACGTATCCTGGTAGATTGAATGCTGGTGTTGAAGAAAAGGTACCATCCCCTCGACCAAGATACACTCCCAAATCATCCCCACCCCCAAAAACTCTTGTAGCCTTAGAAAAATCAGGAATACCGTCTCCGTTGATATCAATAACGAGACCGCCTTCAAATCTGACATCATTTGCACTGGTTATAGAGTAAATGTTTGCGCCGCCCGGTAGACTGTCAACCGGCGCAGAAAAATTTGTCGAAGCATCTTGATAGGTAAACGTAGTTGGATTGAGACAAACAATTTGGTTGTCGCACTTATCGATCCTTACTAAGCGACTAATATTTGAAGGAGAGGCATACTCATAAGAAAGAGTATAATTCAAGACCAATTCTTGATTATCAAATGGATTACCGTAAACATACGTATGAATATTTTTAAGCCTTTTCCTCACCTCGGAAAACGAAGCGCCCGCATAGGACCTTTGAAGATCAATCCGATCGTCATAAAAAAACTTTACTTGCCGTAACGCTGGAGCGCCTGTGAGGTTATTGCTTGTATAATTAATAGAATCAACATAAAATTGCCCAGGTAAATTGATATAATTAAAATATATCTCATTGCCATTTGGATCACTGATCTTATTATTGGCCCAAGACATAATAGCCCCATTTTTACCTTCAGCTAAAAATCTCGAATTAGTTGTTCCACCATACTCAACGATACTTCCATCATTGGCTAAAACAGTAAACGAACAAGGGCCTCCCACACAGTTGCCTACGGGAATAAACCGAGACCAAGTTTGGCTAACCATATAATAGCCAGACGTCGAAGTATCACCTAAGACAATCCGTTGGCCATCAATACAAAAAGCATCATTGCTGGTGTAAAGTGGCGATAAAGCAATGCCATCAATGCGTTTCGATTTTTGGCACCGAGAGATTTGGCTTATACCTCTTAAACTAAAGCCCATGCCAACATAACTGTTGCTACCTTGACTATCATAAACAAGAGCCAGCTGCGGTTCTATGTCACTTGTCCCTGGAGGTACTTGGATCCCAATGCTGTATGAGACACCGCCATTTGTGTCCACGCTTAAGCTTCCTCCGATACCACCCACAGGAGTGCTTGAGACATATGGGTTAATCGTGGGTGGGGTAAAATCGCCTTGTTGATTTAAGTCCATATTAACCGCATAGGCACAAACGGCACTTCCAGAAAGGCCCATTATTCCAAGGGGAAACATCTTTAGACACTTAAGCAAGTGGTGGATTCCTTTGTTGGAGAGTTTTTCACTTATCATTTTCATTTTTTCCTCACTCCGTACCGGATCGTTGATGCTTTAGTTTAATGAGCTGGTACATTAAGATTGCCTTCAATGTTTTCTGAATTGGTTTTGCGTGGTGTTGGAACAGGTAGGGGCAAAAGGAGGTCATCATCCTTTACGGTGCTGGATGGAGTAATCTTCAGCCAACTGAACAGTTTTTGCAAAACCCACGATACTTTCGAGTCGGGTTCAAGCCCATCCCCCCGTAATTGGCGTTTTGATTGCTCAGGTGGTATTACTGCGGGTACAGCACTTTCTGCATTACGTTGTTCGTATATTGTTCGATCATCGGTAGAGAGTCTCCGCAACCTCCCTCCTTCAGCTGTTGACGCTGTAAGTGAGATGCTGTGGTCGTTTTCAACCGTAACATTCCAATTCCAACCTGTTCCAGGTGCAACTTTGAGGCCCATAATGAGTGGGTCTTGAGGGCTAAGCATGAATACAAATTTCTTACCCGAAGTTATCGTGTATCCTTGTGTATCGAGCTGGATGGTGCTGCTGGTTAAATTAGGTATAGCCGCACCTTGATATATGATCATACCCACACCCCATATTTCATCACTGTGCAATGTTGTGCTAATGCTGCTTTCTCTGATTTCCAGGGTGCCGTTGGTAATTGTAACGTTGTTAGCCCCCAAAACAAGCTGGCTTGCTGGCCCGAATTGCATTGACTGAAGTGAGTACCAGGCCCGATTATCGCCTCCTAATGCAAGTTGTCCTCCATAAGTTTCAAACTCGGTTGCGTTGACATCTGCCTTAAGTGTTAACCTTTTAGCGGTATTAATCTCGATTTTCCTGAGTGGAGCGCCTAAGCCATAGCTGGTCTGGCCGATAATTGAGTTGGGCCCAATAACATCTGTTAAGACAATCAGCCTTCCAAAGCCAGATATGGCGGCCTTTACGGTCATCCCTGATTTGGCAATAAATAGATCGCAGGCATTTCCAAGGCGGATGTCTTGAGCATTTACATTGTGAGATACGTAAAATTGATTGGTAGATGAAAGGAAAATTGTGTTTAAAGGGTGGGAGGCCCCAATGTCACCCTTGGTAAACAATCCTGCATCTGGGGTTAACATGATCATGCCATTGTAATCTGAATCCCCGTTTATGGTTAACAGATCTGGTAGTGAAGGCGAGTTTACATATTGGATAATAAACTTTGCGTTATTCCCTAAAATCATATTTGCACAACTAACAGGCTGAAAGGCTCGGAACTCTTGGTCGGCCATGACATTAATGAATCCTATCGGTCTTGACGTTGTTCCTAGGAGGCCTGTCGTTTTCAAATTAACGAAATGACGCGTGATATTAACCCATCCACATGGAACCCATGATGATGATACTAGTGGAGCGTTAATGGTTAACCCGTTAGGGCCATCGGGCGACCCAACAGTCATGTACCCGCCCCAGTCTAATTCCACACTATCTGCATTTACAAAACCTCGGTTTAAATAAAAATGCCCTTCTGCAATATGAAGCCGTTTGATGGGATAAGGAACCCCAATGCCCCCGTTATCAGTGCATCTGACGGTTACACTATGCGCAGCCTGCTCCCCAATTTGTATTTCCCCTTGTGGGCTAGAGGCTATAGAAGGGGGTGGTCCAGACACAGGGAACCTTAGCGCAAAGTCTTGGGTTTCAGTGATGCGCATTATTGTGAGGCTCACAGTGGGGTCTTGAGTGTCTTGGAGCATTAAAAAGCCCCCTTCCGTGATTTGAGAATCAACAAAATCCAGCCTAATTGGAGGGCTTGTCGGCCCACCTACCGTGATTTGAGGCGTATTCACTTGGCTGTAATAAAGCGACAAAGAATTACAAGCAAACGGGTGGGCAACATCAAGCTCTGAGTTATAAATCAAAAGGGGAGAGTTAGGGTTAAGAATCAAGAGCTGGTTCATCTTAGCTTGAGACCCTGAATCAAGAGCCAAAATATCTATAATAGAAACGTTAGCTGTTACTGTGCTATGAGTTAACTGCAAACTACCCGCAAATGTTTTATTTATGGCTAGTTGAGAATCTGAAGAATAAATACTGGGACCAAATATGTTAGCTGCGCTAATAAAGGAGTTCTGCTCTAAATGTAGCATCGTAGAAGATGTGCATGTCACATCGTTTTGAACGAGCAGAGTGCTGTTAGTTAGTAAATGACTCACATCACCCATACCGATAGTGTTCGTTACAATTATTGAATTAAGCGCGGTCAAAGGGGGGGCAAAATAGCCGCTATCTCCAATTTGGCTAACATTCATAAAAGCGTTTTTGAGAATAAGTTTGTTACCTGGCTCTGGATTTGTGATATGGCTCGCGTACAGCTTCGCCCCCTCCTGTAAGGTAAGAGTCGCAGGAGTATACCACCCCCACCATGAAAGTTGGACGACATTGGCATAAACTCGGGTGTTATCTAAAGTTGTGTTACCATACACAGTTATGCTATTGTATGGGCAGTCTATATCTCCAATTTGTGCGCCAAGAACATAAATCCCATTTAACCCCAGGTTTTCTGAGCCATCTGGAAGGCAATTTTCAGGCTTGAGTACTTGGTAGGAAATATTTGAGCCAGGCATAAGAACAAGGTTGCTTCTCGGGGAAATATTGAGGGCGCAATAGCGACTTTTACCAAGATACATTGTCCCACGGAGAAGATTAAGTTGGCCAATGGAATAAGTGTCACCAATAGACGAGGTTGATAGATCAACAATAGATGAAGGCGTGGTTGCGTTCACATACAACACGCCTTTACAATCTTGAACACTATCGATGCTTACACCAAACACACTTTGGCCGATAGAAAGGGTATCGTTGAAGGTAATTACCCCACCAGTAACTTCTTCTGGCACCGGTTGCACTAGCCCATTTAAAACTGTGGGCGCTTTTAAATCCAGGCGGCTAGAACTACCAAGTAAAATTTGGTTAGCAGATATGGTTAAAGGCTGATGGGATGTTAATTTTCCCGAGTTTCGAATAATGATATTTGTTGCGTTAATAGTATCTGAGTAAATGTCAGCGCTTACCCCGTCCATGGCTATGTTGCCAAGGCCGCCTTTGTTTCCCAAAGCCCCGTAAAAGGTCGTATTTTTGCCATAAATATCAATCTCACCCTGCCAATCGCTTTCTGACCGAAATGACGAAATAAAGCTTTGTTGGTCAAGGTAAATTCTAAAATGGGTCGAGGGCGTTAAAATAATTGTTTGAGCTGATACTGAGGCAAAAGCTCTAAAATTAAGAGCATTCAAAAGCCAAATTTCTTTAAGGGGGTGGGTGCTTCCTATGCTTGAATTAGCATCAAATACATTGGTTGACCCTAGATTTCCCTGAGCTGAGCTTATTTTCCATATGCCTTGGTAATCCGTAACACCATCCACTCTTCCATTAAAAACATGTCGGAATGAATAACCCTGATCTGACACAAATTCCGCACCTTGCCCTAAAACCAAGGTATCCCCAAAAAAGGTCAATAAAGAGGCGCTAACCCTAACATAGTCATTTAATACATAGGCATAAACAGGGCATGCCCAACCAACTCCACGCTCGCCGGTGTCACCATTGTAATTATCATGCCTAACGATATTTTGGCTTGCGTTGAAAATCACCGAACCGACACCTGGGGCTGTGCCCGGGTAGAACGAAAGAGTAAAAGGATCTAGTGTTTCATAACAGAGCGCATTTTGGATTAGGGCATTTAAACGCCCTGATTCCGACGAAAGCGTTTCACTAATAGTGAGGCTTCGATTAGGAACAAAGTCTTCCCATCCTTGAATAGGCCAGATGGTTTCAGCGTGAATGTTGAAACCCACTGGGATTGAAACACCTGGGTATAAAAACACACTTTTCAAAGGGTTGTTTTGCCCTATGCTAAAACCACCAGCCTGCATTTCTTTGAGAAAATTCGGGTTCTTGATACGCAGCTCTCCAACATTGGGCTCGCTTCCATCAATCCCCCCATAAAGGTAACCGTTTAGGTTGATGCCTAAAACTGAGTGAGGGTAAACAAATGTAGTATTGGCGTAGGCACGATCAGATATCACTAAGCCATTACTGTGTGAGACGGTGATACTTTTCAAAGGTGATGGCCTCGAATTATTCCATCCTAAATTTAAAGCGCCTGCTGTATCCAAAATTGTCGAAATAACAACGCTTCCAATGCCTCCAGGAGCAAATTCAACCGCGCCAATGCTTCCAAGCGTATTACAACCAAGGCCTGGGTAAGGGCAGTAAAAATTAGCGGGAGATCCGGGGAAAAAAAAGCCTGCATTAAAATCAATTTCAGGCTGCCCTAATGAATTTGAAGGGTTAAGGAGTTTTGTTTGTGAAACAAGATAATCATTCGACACAAATAATGTAGCCCCTGGCCATATCGTAAGCGATTCAAGAGGTGATTTGCCATAATTATTGTAAGGTCCAATCCCCCCTTCAGAGGTCGCAGAGGAGCGAACCTCAATCATTCCTTGCGCGGCTTTTTCTCCATACCCATAAACCCAACTTTTGAGAACAACACCATCGCCATCCAAAACAAGCTTGTTGTATGGCCCTAAGAGTGTCCCACTCCAGACACGATATTCGCTATGAGCTTGAGCCATGGTTATTGTTGCGTCTGAGGCCAATGCGAGGGAGTTCAGCCTTAAATCTCCTCTCCATATTAAGTCCGTATGATTACCAATATTGGCTTGATCAACATAAAAATCCGATTCGGAAAAACCAGAAGAAGCTCTCACGCCGCCATTTAGGGTGATTTGACGCAAGGGTTCCTTCCTGTCTAAAATGTTTAAAATCCCACTAGTCAAAAAGTAATAGGGCCAAGGATCTCTATAAACTATACTTGCATTTAATTCAGACACGGATGGAAGTATATTAACCGTACAATCATAACTATTGTAAAAAGTAAGCTCTTTATTTGCAAAATCAACTGTTGAGTTAAGCGATAAAGTTGAGCCTTGGTTTAGTGTGATATCGAAACCTTTTAGAGGCGCATTAACAAGCAACGAGGCACCTATTCCAATTTGAATCTTTCGGCCTTTAACAATATTATTAAATGTTAATTGGATCGGTGCATGTCCTATCGTTATATCATTGACTGCTGCTTGGTCACCGATTGGGAACCCTATTGGCATCGATTTGAGTAACTGGATATCAGTATCCCCATTAATGCTGGGAGTAAGATCTGAGCTATAAAGGTTAATCATTGAAAAACCATTGGAGGGGTTTGCTTTAGTGGCGAGCAACTTTCCAACATGGATAGCCCCGAAAAGATTAATCGTTGACGCGTCAACCAAAAGGGTATCTCCGCTAAAGCTCGAACTAGCGTCAATGGTAAGCGTTGGCCCATTAGTGCGGGATGAGGTTGAACTTGACAACAATAGTTGCCCAATGCTGGCTTTAGATGCACCTTGAATGTTTATCGGGTAAGCCCCCTTCATTTGGATAAATTGTGCATTGAAGGTGCCATTGTCGAGAAAAATACCACTAAGGTAACCTTGAACTTGCCCCACATTAAAAGTTCCACCTTGGGCAATAACAAGTTGCCCAGCTGAAATAATAGCGGCAGCTGCATTAACAACCGTATTACCCGCGTAGCCCCCTAAAATCTGCAGTCGAGATGTTGGGTTGCCTATTGTCGCAACTGATAAAGTTGGAACGTTAATGGATTGATAAAGGGTAAGTTGCGAGTTTAATAATGACAAGGATCTTAATGCGAAAGTTTTTTCTAAGACCATGTTATCAGCTTGCGTGGAAATCAAGCTGACATCATTGTTAGGGGAGAGTGTGTAGGCGCTGCCTACAGTGCCAGCTAGGCTCCCCCCAACCATATTAAGCGAACTACCCAACCCCATTGTCATGAATTTAGTTTGCGTTGGATGTTGCAATGTCAGCGTGATATTTGGCCCAAGCGTAATCTGGCCAATAGGCTTTCTTTGGCCAATCGAGCCTGTGGTCTGTGCAAATGAACTTTTTGTGCCCGCAATAATCAAATGACAGACGGGAACATCTTGAGAATCCAAAGGGCCTGGGATGTTACCACTCGAAACCAAGAGTGTGGCATTATAACCAAGGTTTGTTGCTAAGCTCTTGTGGGTCTTTGAATTGATTATGTATAGGTTACCATTGGTAATGTTTACTTCTGCCACCGGAGCCTTAGCCCCAATCGTTCCGAGTGAGCCCAAAACAAAAGGGCTCTCAATAATAATGCTGCCTTGGCCTGACAATTGGCCACTCACATCTCCTCTAAAAAAAGCTCCCGCATTATGAAGGTGAATAATATCGTTCGAGCCCAAAACAATATTTCCGTTGAGCCCTCCTCCCATACTAAAATCTATGACAGAGCCATCATTAATATTAATGCTGCCCGCATTGATTGTAGCCAAAGGTGCATTCATGACGATACTCGCAGCCGGCCCCACCGTAACTGCACCTGCCGTAATGCTCCCTCCTGTGTTGATATTAACTTTATCCCCAGGATTGATTGTGTATGCTGGCTGTTCAATAGCTGTGTTGATGTTAATGACAGAAGCTAACGCCTGTTGGCTCGCCATAACGCCCATGCAGATAGAAACCAGGCAGGATGCCCCTCTCAAAAGACGCCGCCTAAAGGCCAATGGGTTTGCTTGTTGGCGAAGGAAGTGGTCATGTTTTAAAGAAAAGTTGCAATTCTTCAAACCTAAGACGAGCATTGTTTCATATCTCCAAAGTCAAGCTTACATTTCACCAGCCTCACTCTTCTTTAAAGAGTAGGTGCTGTTTTTGTTGTTTCTTATGGCCTATGGTTTGAGTTTTTATTTCTTATGTGAACTTTGGTTGTGAACATCACTTTATTTTTTTAAATGCGGACGTAAAACAATCCGACATTATTTCATTTTTGTTATTTAGACACTGTGGTTTTATGTGTCATCTAAATTACAATAAAACTTATCTAAAATTTTATCTATAGCAATAGAGAAAATGAGAATTATTTGCAAATTGGTGATTTTTTCTTATTAATTATCTGAATTAAATATAAACTTTTTTAAAGCAATAATTAACTATCTGATTTACCTAAGTTAATGGTTTGAATTCTTTATTATTACGTTTTGTGACAAGAGTAGGTCCCCGGTTTCCCTGTCATCCCCGCACTTCTTCACTGCTGTCACCCTCGCTCTTTTTCTTGTCACCCTCGCACTTTTCCCTGTCGCCCTCGCACTTTTCCCTGTCCCCCTCGTACTTCTCCCTTGTCACCCTCGCGAAAGCGGGGGGCCATATAAATGCCTGGGCTCCCACATCAAGTGCGGGAAAGACAAAGAGGGGTGTGCGGGGAAGACAAAGGGAGGGTTGTGGGGTGGCCAAAAGGAGGTGCCCGGGATTGACAAAGGGGAGTGCGGGAATGACGAAGAGGGTGTGCGGGAATGACGAAGAGGGTGTGCGGAAAGGCAAAAGGAGGTATTCGTTCTTTCCGGTGCAGCCATTTAGATGGTGGTTCATCGTTTCTTAACCATCTTGCATTAAAATATATGAGTGCTTTTAAGGTATCTATTATGATTGGAAAATATAGGAAAAACCTAATTTTAGCGACAACTACGGCAGCGGCATTGCTGAGTGGGGCAGCCCCAGAAGCAAAAGCTGGTGTTTTTGATGTTTTTTCTGATGCTGCTGCTTGCGCGCGTGCTGGTGTGACTCGCCAGTTAGGTATCGCTCAAACAGCTGCCAATAGTTGGTTGGGGATGGCAAAATCTTCATTTGCCATGGCTAAAGGGGTTGCTACCCTAGATTCAAAAGCTGCTCAAGAAGGCTTAGGTGGTATTATCTCCCACGCGAGCACTGCTTTAGGAACGGTGCGCAGCACATTAGCTAATGGTTCAGTAGCATATGATCAATACGCTAAAAAGCATGCAAACGTAGATCGACTCTTAAAGGCTGGTATTATTTATGGGACGTATGTTGCAGCAGGAAGTGTTTTTCCGGCAGTCCCTATCTTATTAGCGGCAGGGCAAATGAACTCCTATGATTTAATGACTAAGGCTATCCCTATGTCCTTTATTATGACGAATTTGACATGGGGAGTTTCCGCGATGACTGGGCTGCTTCATCCAAGTCTGGGCGCTTGGGCTTCGAAGGGTATGATTGCGGCAAATGTTCTCGAAGTGCTACAACCAAGGGTTGAATCGTTTGCGCAAAGCATTGGCTCTGAACATGGGGATGCGTTAGGATTTATTCGTCCTTATGTTCAGTTCAAGCAATTTATGAAGCGTTCTATCGGGGATGTTTCAGATGTTTCGAGAGCTAATTTAGATGAGAGCGTTAGAGGTGATTTTTCTGGCGAGATGGCTGAATTTATGTCAAGTAATCCAATGCTCTTCAATCCAGCACGGGATACATAAGGGCGCAAGCTAAGGATAAATGAGTGAGGATTCTATCCTGGATGCTGTAAAAGCTGAAGATTTCTAGCACAAGCTAAGATGCCCAACATAACTTGCCCACAATGGCAGGATAAAAGGAATCCTCCGTTCTCGTGTCATAACAAAAATAGCTAACATACCCACGCCTGTCGCAACAAAAAAACTCGGGAAGTGATGGATGGGTAGTGTGCTCAGGCATAATCCAAAAAGTATGACATCGACGTTGCCTATAAACCGCGTGAAGCGATCTTTAAAAGTTAGCATGAGTAGTATCAAGGCTATCCCAATCCATATGGTATTACCGATGCGATCATGTGGAATGTGAAAGGTTAATAATAAGGAGGTTAAGATGGCATCCTTAGCTGACACCATTGTTTTTTGCGTATCCTGGCAAGTAAGTATCGATAAAAACATGATGGTCAAGCTTTGAAGAATAGTCAGAGGCAGCCATAACTTTATGATCCCCGCTACTAACAATGCAAAACCATAACACTGGGCCTCTGGATGAGTACGCATCAGCATACAATCAAAAGGTTAGCCAACAAGGTTAAAAAATGACTTAAAGCCGTTCAAAATGAGCTGGACAGCAATGGCTGCAAGGATAATACCGAACACGCGCGTGATTACGTTTGTCCCTGTCACACCCAAAATGCGGGCAATGTATTTGCCATTCCAGAGAATAATGCCATTGATGCCGAGGACCAAAACCATGGAGAAAATAAGAATAGTCTGATGTGGGATATTCCCAGCAGCTTGTTTCATTTGGAACATTACAACAGTCAAAGCGCCAGGCCCTGCAATCAAAGGTACAGCAAGAGGGAAGACAAAAAGGTCACGCTTATGCTGCGCTTCAACTTTTTCATCTGGTGTGGGTTTTCGACTGCTTTCGCCACCAAAAACTCTTTGAATAGCAAAAATAAGTAATAGAATGCCGCCAGCAACAAGCAATGCGCTGGACGAGATTTGAAGCTGGCTCAGCAACCAATCTCCAATGGCAGCAAATGCTAGAAGAATGATGGCGGCAGTAAGAGTTGACTTGATAGCAGTTTTCCGTTGGTCATCAAGTGTATCATTGCTGGTTAGTTCGATAAAAACAGGAACAATTGAGGCCGGGTTCATAATCACAAGAAAGGAGACAAAAACTTTTATAAAATAAGCCATCATAGTAGAATAAACCAACCCTGTTGCCAATGTTAGTATTCTTGCTGAATCCTAAGGCCTTGACAAGAGGCATTATGAAAATCACTCTTCATAAAAATTAAGAAAAAATATGGCACATAAGTGGGGAGCTCCTTTGAGCCAATGGTTACAAATTGTGTGCGTTAGCTTTTATCACGCGCACACTCTTTTGGCTAATTGTCTGGTTGGGTCTGCCAAAAAGCCAGTAGCGCAGGATCATAATCAAACCCCAAGAGCAAAACGGCGATCAACCCATTGACATTGTTAAATTTGCTGTCAAAACTTGAGGTAGATTTTACAGAATAATTGATTAAAAGCTAGTTTTAAAAGGAGAAGAATTGAATGATACGAAAACTGATGTTGGCGAGTGTAGTGTGTGGATCGTTGGTGGTCGGCAGCTTTGATGTTTATGCCATTGCCGGTAAAGGAGCTTTGGAGGAAGAACAATGTGGTCTTTGGACGGCTGTGGCAAGATCAAACTCACAATGCACATTAAGCCGATGGGGGCATGACAATGCGTTGAGCATTACAGGGACCACGCTGGCAGCAACGGTAGCGGCAATATTAGTTTTTAAACCACGAGTGGCTGCTAATGCATTTAGAACGATCACTGGAGCATTCCAACGTCGCCAACGGCATCTAAATGCTGTTCATGTGGGAGATGGATTTGCTGCAGCTGCTGCTGCCACTGCCGCTGCTACAGCTGACCAACTTGGGGGAGGGGCGCCTCCGGCTCCGCCAGCATTTGCAGTGGGTATAGCTCCAATGGGGGCGGGTGGTGGTGCAGGCCGTGCATTCCTTGCTGCTGCCCATAGGGTCGATCCTGATATAAGCGGGGCAGAGGGCGCAGGCTTTGCTGATGGAAGCAGCGCCTTTTTATTTGGCACTCCTGAATTTGTGGCTGCGGTTATGCTGCTTGCACGAGGTTTAGACACGCAGGAGGTTGAGGATTCTGTAACTGCTGAAGGACAAGCAGCTTTGACCCCAACAGAGTGAATTCGCTTTGAAGAGGATGATGATGAGGGCGAGTATGGGGGTGATGTCGAGGCCACTGTTGTTGGTCATGCCGCTGCTGCTGCCACACCTCCAGTCGCCGTTGCTCATGACGGTTTTGCAGTTGCCCCGGCGCCTCATGGTGGGGCTCTTGTCAGAAGCAATGCTATGGTAGGAGGCGATCGTGATGCTGAGGGTGTAGTGGAGGCTGCAGAGGCTACCGCCGCACTGGCAGTTGCAGCTCTAACCGGCATCCAAGAAGATGCCGATACAGATACAGATAAGAAGTCTCTAGCAATTAAAGCTCCTTTAGAAACTTGGTAACCAAACTGATTTTTATCAAAACCAAAAACCTCCACCTAAGGTGGGGGGTTTTGGTTATGGAAAAAAGGAGGGAAAATCCCCTCCTTTTAGTAAGCCTTAATAAAATTAGTTACTCACATTTTTAATGGTGCGCCGCAGCTGCAGAAGCTGCTGCTGCCGCACGGGAAGCATCCGCTGCTGCATGGTCACCAGCTGTTGTATGAGCTGCCGCTGCGGCTGTATGCGCTTTTGCGGCTGCCGTATGATCGCCAGCTGTTGTATGAGCCTCAGCTGCTGCCGTATGAGCTGCCGCCGCTGTCGCATGGTCACCAGCTTCTGTATAAGAGCGAGCTGCAAGAGAGCGCGCTTTTGCGGCTCCCGTATGGTCACCAGCTGTTGTATGAGCCTCAGCTGCTGCTGTATAAGCTGCTGCCGCTGCCGCATGGTCATCAGCTTCTGTATAAGAGTGAGCTGCATCTTTGTGCGCTATTACGGCTCCCATATGGTCACCAGCTGCTGCATGAACTGCCGCTTCTGCTGTATAAGCTGCTGCCGCTTTTGAGGGATTACCCGCTGCGGCATAAAAGCGCGCTGCATCTCTGTGCGCTGCTGTCGCTCCCACAGGATTACCAGCTGCTGTATGAACTGCCGCTTCTGCTGTATATGCTTCTGCCGCTTTTGAGGGATTACCCGCCATCTTATATGCAGCAGCGGCAGATGAGTGAGATAACGCAATAATCTTAGAATTACTTCCAGCCGCCGCATGAGCTTCAGCAGCCTTTTCATGAGCCACCGCTGCTCCAGTATGATCCCCAGCCGCGTACAAATCACGAGCCTGAGCAGTGAGTGCTGCTGCCGCAGGGTTATCCGAGGGTTGAGCATATAAGGATAAAGAAATCGCATTCAATGAAACAAAGGCTACCATGATCATCTTAAGTTTTTTTATAGGCATTGCAATTCTCCAAAGAGTCTGATGATTAAGATATATCTTCTGATTATAAATTTTGTGTTAATTATTGCTTGATTTTTGCTGATCGAGTGAGGCTCTTGCTTTTGGCAGCGCTGTCCTATAATAAGATGGAATTATTAATCACTATTTCTCTAAGGGTTTTAAGTTATGAAGCCAGCAAAAAAACTTTATGTGAAAACATATGGATGTCAGATGAATGTGTATGATTCAGGTAAGATGGTGGATTTATTAGCTCCTCTTGGGTATGCAACTGTTGATACGCCTGGTGATGCAGATATGGTGATTCTCAATACCTGCCATATCCGAGAAAAAGCTGAGGAGAAAGTGTTTTCTGATTTGGGCCGTATTAAAGATGCCAAAAAGGATGGTGCGATTATTGCCGTTGCGGGTTGCGTTGCGCAAGCGGAAGGGGATGCCATCATCCAGCGCGCTCCTTTTGTGGACATTGTGTTGGGCCCTCAAACTTACCATCGTCTTCCAGAGATGGTGGCCCGCGCAGAAAGAGCGCGTCAGGAAAAATTGGGAAAAAGGTTTCGCCTTGTGGATACGGACTTTCCGGTGGAGGCCAAATTTGATTTTTTACCTGAAGCAACTGGGCCACAAGGCGCCTCGGCATATGTGAGTATTCAAGAAGGATGCGATCGATTTTGTACCTTTTGTGTAGTGCCTTATACGCGTGGTGCGGAATATTCAAGGCCGGCTAAAGCGATCATTGAAGAGGCTAAAAATCTAGCGGATAAGGGTGTTAAAGAAATCTACCTTTTGGGGCAGAATGTGAATGCCTATCATGGCGAAGGTTTAAGTGGCCAGAGCGAGTGGCGTTTGGCTAAATTAATTGAGCAGTTGGCTCAGGATTTGCCCCAAATTGAACGGATTCGCTATATTACCTCCCATCCGAAAGACATGACACAGGATCTTATTGACGCGCATCGGGATATTCCGGCTCTTATGCCTTATTTGCATTTGCCTGTGCAGTCTGGATCCAATAAAACTTTGGATCAAATGAATCGTCAGCATACCCGAGAATTTTATTTTAACATCATTGATAAGCTGCGTGCAGCAAGGTCAGACCTAGCTTTATCGTCAGATTTTATTGTGGGGTTTCCTGGTGAGACCGAACAAGATTTTCAAGACACAATGGATCTAGTAGCCCAGGTACGCTACGCTCAGGCCTACTCTTTCAAATATAGTATTCGCCCAGGTACACCGGCGGGTGCTTATGAAGACCAAATTCCTGAAAGTGTGAAAGAGGAGCGCTTGGCGCGTCTTCAGGCTCTCATTGTTCAGTTGCAGTTTGAATTTAATCAATCAAAAGTGGGGCAAACCGTATCGGCCTTGTTTGAACGCACGGGTAAAAAACCAGGGCAGCTGATTGGTAAAACTCCGTTCTTGCAGTCTGTTTATGTTGAAGCCAATCAGGAAGTTATGGGGACTATTCAATCGGTTCATGTTACCGATGGCTTTGCAAATAGCCTTGCTGGTGTTATCGTTTAAGAAATAACAAACTATAACACACGAGGCAAAATGGTCGATCAAGTCACAATTACCGTTGAATTTTCCAATAACCGTTTATTGCCCTTTCTTTTTGGAGAGCATGATGAATTTCTCCATAAGTTGGAAAAGCAGTTTCACATCAAAGTGAACAATCGTGGCAATCGTGTGCAGATAACTGGTTCTCCTGAAGGTATCCATAGTGCGCAATCCGTCTTGCGGCATTGCTATACGCGATTGGAGCGCGGGTTAAGCCTTGATGCGCTTGAGTTTGAAGCGGCTATGCGGATTGCAGCGCAATCATCTCAAGGTCTGAGGATTTCATTAGATCAAGAAGAGATAGTCATTTCGACACATCGTCGGGTCATTTCTTCGCGTTCCTTAAATCAAAAAAAGTATTTGCAGGCATTGCAAAATCATGAGCTAGTTTTTGGAGTTGGCCCCGCAGGCACAGGAAAGACATATTTAGCTGTGGCAACAGGTGTGGCTATGATGATCTCAGGTCAGGTGGATCGTATCATCCTCTCAAGGCCTGCTGTAGAGGCGGGCGAGCGGCTCGGATTTCTCCCGGGCGATTTGCGAGAGAAGGTCGACCCATATCTTCGGCCACTCTATGATGCGCTGCATGATATGCTCTCAGGTGAACAAATTGCTAAGCGGCTAAGTTCTGGCGATATCGAAGTTGCTCCTCTTGCTTTTATGCGTGGTCGTACTTTAGCAAACGCTTTTGTTATTCTAGATGAAGCGCAAAACACAACACCAGAACAAATGAAAATGTTTCTCACCCGTTTGGGTAATCGCTCAAGAATGGTGGTCACAGGTGATCTGTCTCAAATAGATTTGCCGAAGGGAACAAAATCGGGTCTTCAGGATGCGGTTGATGTTTTGGGAAAAGTTGATGACATCGCCTTTATCTATTTCAATGCGCAAGATGTCGTTCGTCACCCACTGGTGGGGAAAATTGTGAACTCTTATGATTCTTATCAGCCGCTTAAAGCAAAAGAGTAAGAGTGTCTTGCGATAAGGTCTGGTATTCTTGCCTGATAAAGGATATAAGTTTTTCATTCATGAACAGGAGTGTTTGAGATGGCGCAGTTAATGTCTGGAAAACGTGGCCTTATAATGGGGGTTGCGAATGACCACTCAATAGCTTGGGGGATTGCCAAATCCTTATTTGCCCAAGGTGCTGAAATCGCATTTACATATCAAGGGGAAGTCCTTGAAAAAAGAATTAGACCATTAGCGGAATCTGTCGGCAGTAAGATCATTCTTCCGTGTGACGTAACTGATGAGGCAAGTGTCGCGTCTGTTTTTGAAGCTCTTGAAAAGGAATGGGGTGCGATTGATTTTCTTGTTCATGCTATTGCTTTTTCTGATAAAGAGGAATTGCGCGGGCAGTATGTAGATACAAGTCGTGCAAATTTCCTGAAAACCATGGACATCTCCTGCTTCTCGTTCACATCTGTTTGCAAACACGCTCGCCCTCTTATGAAGGAAAAGGGTGGGAGCATTTTGACCCTCACCTATTTCGGGGCAGAAAGAGTGATGCCACACTATAATGTTATGGGTGTAGCAAAAGCCGCTTTGGAAGCCAGTGTGCGTTACTTAGCCGTGGACTTAGGTGGCGAAGACATTCGTGTTAATGCTCTTTCAGCGGGGCCAATTAAGACATTAGCAGCCTCAGGTGTTGGCGATTTTAGATACCTGCTTAAGTGGAATCAATACAATGCCCCACTTAAGAGGAATGTGACCATTGATGAGGTCGGGCAATCATCCATGTATTTGTTGAGCGACTTGTCGTTGGCTGTTACAGGCGAAGTTCATTATGTCGATTGTGGGTATAATATTATTGGCATGAAAGCTTTGGACGCTCCTGATTTGACTTTGCCTAACTCTGATAGTGATTCTATAGCTTAACGTTGACTCATGAAAAACAAGATCCGCCGCTTTATAAAAATTACCTTTATTACTCTGGGGGCTATTTTTGTTTTTCTGTTGTCCCTTTTTGCATGGCTGATTTTTTCTGGTAATTCTGCCAGCGTTCCTGTTCCAAATAATGCGTATCTTTCATTAGTCGTGAGTGGTCATGTCCAGGAGTTTCATGCCGAAGATAGCCTCAGTCGTATCTTTGAGCCACAAAAGCACTCATTACACCATATGCTAAAGTCATTGGAGGAAGCAGCGGCTGACCCAAGAATTAAAGCTGCCGTACTGCGCCTTGACGATCATGATATGGGGCTTGGTAAAATTGATACGTTACGTGGAGCGTTGAAGAAATTTAAGGTTAGTGGAAAGAAAGTTTATATCTACGCGGATTCATTTGGAGAAAATTCTGGTGCAACGCAGAACTATTATTTGTCTGCCGTTGCTGATGAGATTTGGCTGCAAAACTTTGGTGAAGTGAATCTTTCCGGCCTTGGTATTTCAGTGCCATTTTTTAAGAGGCTGCTAGATCACATTGGTGTGAGAGCCAATATGTATCGGCGCCATGAGTATAAAGGCGCGCCAGAGCATTTGACTCTAGAAAAACCATCGGCTGAATACCAACAAGAATGGGTATCACTTCTGGATCATATGATGAAGACCATTAAAGCAAGCATATGCATAGATCGGAACATAGATGAACATCTTTTAGAGAAAGCTCTACAGATGGGTTCATTGACAGATGAAGACGCCCTTCAAATGGGGTTTGTTGATCATATTACTTCTTTAGGATCTATAAGCCAAATGATGCAGGAGAAATTTGGCGAAGATATCGAGGGGATTGCCTATCTGGACTATCTTGACCATTTTGAAGATGCCCATGATACCACCCAACCGCATATTGCCGTGCTTTATATGAGTGGCGATATTGAGCGTGATACAGGTGAGTATGAGGCTGATCGTGAAGCCTCAGCAATCCTAAGCTTTCGGATGGAGCGCGCTATTCGTAAAATAGCTAATAATCCAAATGTCAAAGCGTTTGTTATTCGTATTGATAGCCCTGGAGGTTCGGTTTTAGGAACAGACCCTATTTTTCGTGCGCTCAAATATTGCGGACAGAAAGATAAGAAAATTGTTGCATCCATGTCTGATGTGGCGGCCAGTGGTGGCTACTGGCTTGCATCAGCGGCCGATGTTATTGTGGCACATCCTGTGACAATTACAGGATCCATCGGAACCTATGGTGGAAAGTTTGATATCGAAAATTTCTCTAAAATTGTAGGAATTAATTGGGCTGAATTTGCAACTCACGAAAGCGCTTTGGATAATTCTTCTGCTAAACCATTTTCTCAAGCTGCTTTGAAGCGAGTCAATCGTAGTTTGGATATAACTTATAAGCGCTTCACCGAGCAGGTGATGCAGTCAAGGCAAATGTCTGCTGAGGAAGTGGATCGTGTGGCTCGCGGTCGCGTATGGACAGGTGAGCAGGCGCTGGAGAAGAAATTGGTGGATCGCTTGGGTGGATTGGATGTGGCGCTTGCTGAGGCTCATCAATTTGTTGGTTCAGAAGGAAAAATGCTTCCTGTCATTTACTATCCGCGCCTCAAGAAAATGTCGGAATTTCTGAGTGATGCATTGTGGGGGAGGGGGGCTGGCTTTGAACCGGTGGTCCGCAGTTTTATGAGATCTATGCTGGCGTATATATGGTTTGACGTGAAGAGCATGGTTCTACAGGAGCTGAGAGCCAGCGGCTTTTCTTCAAGCGAGCCTCAGGCTAGGGCTGCCCCAATGGTTATCCGCTAAGTTATTCAATGCCCTATTTGGGCCAGGCCTGGGTTTTTTTAACTTGACGAAATTTGTATGATTGTATAGAGGTTAAAGGTGTGTTTTAAATACATCTTTAACGAATTTGCGATGCTCACTTTTTAACAAAAATTTAGTAAATATTTTTATTTTCTTGGCCAAAAATTAATTTAAATAACCACATTAGTTAGGTATGTATATGGATCTACTTGAACAACCAATCGGAAAAATTGCGCGGGATATTCCAGGAGCTACGTCTGTATTCCATAAGTATGGTTTAGATTTTTGTTGTGGAGGGTCTAAAAAACTAAGCGTTATGATTGAAGACAAGGGGGCCAATGCAAGTTTGTTGGTCTTTGACCTGCAAAAGTTAATTGATCTTGGCGAGCCATCTTTGAGTTGGAATGTTGCCCCGCTTAGCGATTTGGTTGCCTACATCAAGGATCGTTATCACAGTATTTACCGTGAGCAGCTCCCGGAGCTTATCCGATTGTCAGCGCGCGTTGAAAAAGTCCATGCTGATCACCCTGCTTGCCCAACTGGATTAACCGAGCATTTGGAAAAAATGTACGAAGAGCTTGGACTTCATATGTTAGATGAAGAAAAGAACTTGTTTCCTTTAATTATGGCTGGCGAAATTTCTAAAGCTCGTCCCATTATTGAACAGCTGGTAGATGAGCACGAAAATTACGGTAGGCAGTTGGAAGCAATTGAGGAAATAACCCATAATATCTCAGCTCCAGAAGGCGCTTGTAATACATGGAGCGCCCTGTATCTTGGGTTGCGTACCTTTAAGGTTGACTTGATGCAACATATTCATTTAGAAAATAATATCCTCTTTGATCGGATAAAAACGGAAGGCTTTTAAAATGTCTAAGTATCGTAAGTTTTGGTATACTCTTATCACAATTGTTGGCGTAACGTTTGCAATGTTGGGATTTTTTGGAGCTGAGGTTTATCGCCAAGCCCCCCCGATTCCACTTAAATTTGTCAGCGTAAACGGCGACGCAGTTATGACGTCTGATGATGTGCTGGATGGACAATCAGCCTGGCAGTCTGTTGGTGGCATGCAACTAGGATCAATTTGGGGGCATGGTGCTTATCAAGCTCCAGACTGGACAGCCGATTGGCTTCATCGTGAATTGTTATGCTGGTTAGAGCTAGCAGCTAAGGAACGTTATCATAAACCCTACGATAGCTTATCGAGCGGTGAGAAAAACGCACTGCAGTTTGAATTAAAGCAGGAATACCGAGCTAATACTTTTAATAAAGAAACAGACACGGCCACACTTTCTCCGCGTCGCGTTTTGGCAATTAAAGAAACCGCCGCCTACTATGATAAATTATTTGGTGACGCGTCTGAGCTTCATGAGACCCGAAAACACTATGCAATGAAGGAAAAAACTTTACCAAGTGTTGAGCGCCGGGCTAAGTTATCTAATTTCTTCTTTTGGACAGCATGGGCTGCCGCAACGGAAAGGCCTGGTAGCGAGGCTACTTATACAAATAACTGGCCCCATGAACCTTTAATTGGCAACGCTCCAACGCCTGAAAATATTATGTGGTCAATTATCAGCATTGTTTTATTGATCGCAGGAGTTGGCGGCTTAATTTGGGCATGGTCATTCCTAAATCGACATGAACCAGAAATGCCAGCTCCAGCTCGGGATCCACTCACTTTATTTAAACTGACGCCATCTCAATTGGCACTAAGCAAATATTTATTGATTGTTGTGGTCTTATTCGGTGCGCAGATCCTTTTGGGAGGGTTAACAGCTCACTATACTGTTGAAGGTCAAGGATTTTACGGAATAGATCTTTCTCAATGGATACCGTATGCCTTATCTCGAACCTGGCATATCCAATCAGCATTATTCTGGATTGCAACAGGATTCCTAGCTGCGGGCTTATTTTTAGTTCCCATTATTAATGGTGGCAAAGATCCTAAGTATCAAAAATTAGGTGTTGATATTCTGTTTTGGGCGCTTATCGCCGTTGTTGTCGGATCTTTCACCGGGAACTTTTTAACAATTGCTCAGATTCTTCCCCAAGAATGGAATTTTTGGGTTGGGCATCAAGGGTATGAGTTTGTTGAATTAGGACGCCTATGGCAAATTGGCAAATTCCTTGGAATCGTCTTCTGGTTAGTACTGATGATGCGCGGGGTTTTGCCAGCATTGCGTAAACCAGGTGGAGATAAGAACTTATTAGCATTGTTAACGACATCGATTGTTGCGATTGGCTTATTTTATGGTGCTGGATTTTTCTATGGGGAGCGAACCAATCTATCCGTTATGGAATACTGGCGCTGGTGGATTGTCCATCTTTGGGTAGAAGGTTTTTTCGAAGTTTTTGCAACTACCGCCCTGGCCTTTATTTTTTCCAGTATGGGATTAGTCTCTCAACGAATGGCAACAGCAGCCAGTTTGGCCTCTGCATCGTTGTTTTTACTCGGAGGAATACCTGGTACCTTCCATCACATGTATTTTTCTGGAACAACGACTCCCGTTATGGCTGTTGGAGCATCATTTAGTGCGCTAGAAGTTGTGCCGCTTGTTGTTTTGGGGCATGAGGCTTGGGAACACTGGCGTTTGAAAGCGCGATCAACATGGATGCAACAACTTTGTTGGCCTTTGATGTTTTTTGTTGCTGTTGCATTCTGGAATATGATTGGTGCAGGCGTTTTCGGGTTTATGATTAACCCACCCATCTCACTCTATTATGTGCAGGGTTTAAATACCACAGCGACACATGCTCATGCGGCATTATTTGGTGTCTATGGATTTTTAGCCCTAGGATTCACGCTTTTTGTTTTACGGTATATTAGGCCCGATTATAGGCTTAATGATAAGTGGATGAAGACAGGATTCTGGTGGTTAAATGGTGGGTTAGTATTGATGCTGCTCACGAGTTTGTTACCCATTGGAATTTTGCAGCTGCTTGCAAATGCCAGCAAAGGATTCTGGTATGCGCGTAGTGAAACATTTATGCAATCCGATATTTTACAGACGCTACGTTGGGTCAGAACTTTCGGCGATGTTATTTTTATCGTTGGTGGAGGCATTGTTATTTTACAAGTAATAAATGGCCTAATCTCAGATAAGTGTCGAGCACGCCTAGGTATTGGGGCTAAATGATAATTAGAGATGTATAATAAGGCTAATTCAAGATAAAGACGTGAATTCCTACTTGGTGTAATGCGATTAACCTAGTTGGTATATCCTAAAGACAGAGCACTGGAGATCAACGTCTTTATTTTGATTGGCTATATGCATAATCCCTCAATGATTTTATCAAGACTATTTGATGCAATTAACGACATTTACAGACTATTGTTTACGTAGCCTTATTTATCTTGCGGGATCCTCACCTAAAACCGCAACTATTAAGGAAATTGCAGATTATTATAAAATATCGCAAAACCATTTAGCCAAAGTGACCCATCGTCTAAATCAGCTCGAATATGTAGATTCTGTGAGAGGTCGCAATGGTGGAATCAAAATAAATGAAAAAGTCTATCACTTACGGTTGGGAGAGTTAATTATTAACTTTGAACCGAATATGACGATGGTTGAATGTTTTAACTCAAAAACAAATCAATGTAAGATAACAGAATTTTGCCAGTTAAAACGTTACCTGATGGAAGCTCGCCAAAGTTTTATTTTAACCATGAATAACCATACATTTATAGAATTGGTTAAAAATATGCCCATGCTTTCTAAAATGGAAAAACGCAATAATTCAGATTAATTATAAATAGAAGGTCGATTATGAACTTTGTAATGAGAGATGATTTAAACGATATTTTGCGAAAAGGGCTAGTTGCGCTATTCCTTATTTGGCTTGGAATAGTTTTAGGGATGTCTTTTTTAGCTACGCCAGTAAAATTTCAAGCGCCACATTTAACGCTCCCTGTTGCTCTTGAGGTGGGGAAGGTCACTTTTCATTTATTACACAAAGTAGAATGGGGATTGTTTGCTCTTGCGGTCATTATGGCATACTTGACACAAATTTCTAAAAAAACATACCTAGGCATCCTAATTTTGGTGGCAATCCTCCTTGTGCAGAATTTCTGGCTTATTCCAATATTGGATTTGCGTATTGATTCTATTGTTGCGGGTATTACGCCAGAACCTGGCCATTTTCATTTGTTTTATATTATATCAGAAGTTTTTAAATCATTTTTATTGGGTATTATCGTATTCTTATTAAAGTAAAATAAGTCAGCCCCCTTGTAGCAAAAGAAAAATATTTAGCAAAAATCGATGGTGGCCTATTCAAGATGGCAGTCATTCTTTTGAGGGCATTGCATATAGCGGGCTTGAGTCTGGAAGGATTAACTCTTGATCTGACATCAGCGCGCTGCCTTTATGTTGAAGAATAGTCCATTCATAGGTATCAAACGCAAAGCAATAGTTGCAGGTTGTGCTCCATTGATGTGACCGCTTTCCGCAAGCTTGGCAAACCCATTCTGGGTCTGGTAAGGCCTCTTGAGCAGCGCGCGCAAGAAGTTTGCGCATTTCTTTCACGTTTCCCAGCTTTTCTTCTAAAGAGGCAAAAACTTGGAAAACTTTGTGTGTGGGATGCTCTTCCAGCAACTGTTCCAAATGAGGGCGAGCCATGCCCCAAAGTTCAGCATCCATAGCCGCTTGCGCATAGAGCCGTTTGGCTTCCCATGAAGAAGAGGCTAGATCAAAAAGATGTTGCATAAGCTGAAATTTCTTCAATGGTTCATCTTCGGTATTCATAAAGGCAATAGCAAGCTCAGGGTGCTGATTATGTTTCCATGCTTTTTCCAGAATCTTGCTGGCTTTTCTTAGGGCGCCTTGATCCTGAAGCAATGAGGCATAAGAAAGTGCAATGGTAGGAACGCCTGGGTCAAGCCGATAGGCCTTAGCGATCAGCTGCTCAGCTTGTTCCGGGTTTGTAATTTTGGACAGGTCTGCCAGCTCAAATAAAACAAGTGCCTCCTTGTGGGCAATGTCTGGTATGGGGTGGTATTTGGCCAATTGCTTGAGAGACTGGCGAGCGTCTGCCCATGCTTTCATGCGAACATTGAGATCAAAGGCTGCTTCCAAGGCCCAAAGGCTTCGCGGATTCTGTTTTAAAATAGACATCACCATTTCGCGAGCAGCTTGGAATTCACCCCGGGCTACATGCTGAGAGGCAAGACCACGTAGGCCAATAAATTGTGTTTGGGGTAAGCTCAACATTTTTTGGAAGACAATATCGACTTGAGCGTCATCTTTTTTGAGCATGGCCATTTGTGCGGAAAAGAGGAGGCCTAAAGGTGAAGATGTTTGAACGTTAGAAAGCTTAGTAAAAATCTTTTGTGCGCGACTTACATCTCGAGAGGCAATGGCTGCAAGGCCTTCCAGCATGAGATTTTCGGCTTTTAAGCTTTGTCTTTCTTGCGATTTAAAACACCTTTTTATGCGGAAAATCTTCCAGCGGAATTTAAGACTTAAAAGGAAGTAAATAACGCCAACAAGAAATATTAGGAGCATCATAAATGAATAAGCTGGGAGGACAATCTGGTAGCCAAACCAGGTTACTTCAAAAGTGCCAGGGTATTGGGAAATCCAAATACTTAATCCGGTGATAAGGGCAAGAAAAATCAAAATCATGGTTTATTAAGGCCTGGTTCAGTGTGGTGCAAAGAAGATGAGGATAGTAGCGTCTTAAGTCTTCTAATAAGTATCTGCTTTTTGTGCATATTTTCCAGAGGAGTGTGAAGAGGTGCTAAAACATCCTGGGCTTCTTTGGGTAATTTATTGAAATGTTCCAAGGCCTCAGAATAGTCGTCATGGTTGATGGCGGTTTCAATTTTGCCAACAAGAGCATTCGTTGCTACCAATGACTGATGGTCTAGCTCAGCTGGGCTTATTTTTCGGATAGTAATAAAGTTGCCAAATTTCTTGATGAAACTATCTTCAGGGGTAACCACCACAGCTGGTTGAAGCTTTGATGCGAGGTTATTTAAGTTTTGCAAAAGTGCGCTCTTAGAAATCTGTGGCAAGTGTTGCTTGTCCTTTAGCTTTGCTAGTAACTCTTCAGGAATGAGCGTATCATACTCGGCTAGATTAATAGGCGAATCTGACTCAAGGGCTTGAATTAATGTTGATATTGTAGCCAGGTTAAAATGGTGATTTTTAATTTCAGCGGCATGGCGTGCCTGATGTTCCGACACACTAGCTTCAGCTTTAGAGACGGCTTCAGACAACTCTTCCATTTTCTGAAACGCTGTCTCAGAGGACTTTGACAAACCTTTCAAGCGATTTTCGATAGCCTCGATGCGTGATGACAAGGAAGCTTGTTCGGTATGGATTTGCTCAAGCTTGTTCTCGGTGGCATTTTCATGTGTTGTGGTGTGGGAATGATGACGCTCTTCGAGAGCTGTTACTTGGCCCTGAATTTCATTGATAGAGATTTTCAGTTTAAGTGCGGCGCGGGCTGTCCATAGTTCCGCTAGAGCTGTGCACACTAAGAACCCAGTGAGTGCATATAGCCACACGAAACTTGAAACTTTACGAGTGCCAAGGCAATTTTTGCTGGCAGATGTGCTCGTGTCAGAATCTACTTGCTGGGCAGCAGAGTTTTCTGGCTGGGACTCAGTTTGATTTTGGCCGCGCTTTGAAGACATATCGATTGCTCTTTCATATATCTCAAGGAGCATATCATCTAACAGTTTAAAGTCTATGAAGAATCACTGGAAAATAAATTATTTATAGCCTGGGCAACAGTTTCTGAGGAAAAATCTTGCGGAATTATTTTTTTTAAAGAGTGCTTCTCAAATGCCTCAGCCACATTGTTACTGATACAAACCAGGGTCATTTCTTCCAGGATACTCAATAGTTCATGTTGTAAAATAAGATTGAGAAAAATCTTGGCTGTTCGTGCTGAATAGAAAACGCTTGCTCCTATTTCCTGATTTTTCAGTTTATCCACAAGCCTCTTAGTGAAAGAAAGACGTGCTTTGGCTACGTATGTGATAATGGCCAAAAAACTTTGTGGTAAATCGCTTAAACTTTCCTCAAGTGGAAATGAAATGTCTTCACCGCGAGCATAGACAAACCGATCTTCATTATTGCCAAGTGCCTTAATTTGCGCCGTGAGCTCAAACGCGTTGCCAGGCCCCGTTATAATGTTTTTAAAACCAAGATTTTTAGCTGCTTCAGCCGTTGCTCCTCCGACACAAAAAACCCTGGTTTTCCGGTTGATGGTTGGGCATGTTTTGAGCAAACCAAAAAGGCCATAGCGGCTGGTGGCAATGATGGCCGTATTTTTATCCACAATGGGCTGTTCAAAGGGTAAGTAATCAATGGTAATGAGAGGCTCTACAATAACAGGTAGTTTGTGAGCAACGAGTCTACGTGTTAACTCAAGGTTATCAGGCAAGTTCCTATTAAGATAGACAGCTTGGCTCATTATTTTTTCATCATTTGCTGTAACTTTTCCGCAAGGCTCTTCCCAACAACATTTGGATCAACGCCCTCTTCAAAAGCATAGGCTGGAGTGTGAGAGTCTTCAAAGGCTAGCATGCCTTTTAATGTTATAAGGTTATTTTGCTTTACGGTAGCGTGAGCGGCAATTGGGGTTTGGCAGGACCCACCAAGATGTTGCAGCATGGACCTTTCTGCCATAGCACAAAGGGTCGTAGGCGTATCTGAGAGCTGTTGCAAGGCCAGCAAGAGTGGCTCGTCAGATTGACGGCATTGAAGGGCAATAATGCCTTGCCCAGCTGCAGGTAGCATTAAAGATGTAGGTAACACTGTGGCTTTAGGGCCCATTAAACCTAACCGTGTCAATCCAGCCCTGGCCAAAACAATAGCATCCACCTCGCCATTGTTAAGCTTGGCAATGCGTGTTCCAACATTGCCACGTAGAGGGACAACGTTAAGGTCAAGTCGGTGATGGAGGAGCTGAGCTTTGCGTCTGGGAGAAACGGTGCCCACTGTGCAGGCTATAGGTAATTCATCAAGGCTAAAGCCTTGAGTGCTTAAAAGGACATCTTCCACATCACCTCTTGGTAAAAAGGCAGCCAAAGATAAGCCTGGCGGGAGGGTGGTTTCCATATCCTTCAGAGAATGAACGGCCATATCAATTTCATTGGAAAGAAGAGCCGCTTCCAATTCTTTGACAAACAGACCTTTGCCTCCTTCAGTGTATAAAGGCTTGTTCGAAATCTTGTCCCCAGTTGTGGTAAAGGTGACTATGTTGATATCACAGGTTTTAAAACAGTTTGAGTGTTTTAATGCATCAATGACAAGGCTTGTTTGGGCTTGGGCTAGCGGGCTTTTACGTGTCCCAATCCGTAGCGCTTTTAAGGGTAAATTTTCTTTCATGAAACCGTTCTCACTATTGGCCTTCTTAGTATTTAATCAAAAAAACCATTGCTTGCCAGAATAATATTTGCTCCACTTATGTAGTTAGAGGAGAAGTGCGAGTGAAGTTGGTATTGGGCATCGAGACAAGTTGTGATGAAACCGCTTGTGCAATTGTAAGGGATGATGGGAAAATCCTTGGGCATGTTGTGCAATCGCAGATCAAGGATCATAAGGCATTTGGTGGTGTTGTTCCAGAGATTGCCGCCAGGGCTCACCTTGATTTGCTCGCACCCTGCCTGGAAGCATGCCTGGAGCAAGCGGGCGTTCCCCTTAAGAATATGTCTGCCATTGCCGCAACAACAGGGCCAGGTTTGATTGGCGGTGTTATGGTGGGAGCTACCTTTGCTAAAGGGATTGCCTTTGGCTTGGGAAAGCCCTTTATCGCCATTAATCATCTTGAAGCTCATGCGCTAACTGTGCGGTTAACTCATGATGTGCCATTTCCATTTGTTCTCCTCCTTGTGTCAGGTGGGCATTGTCAGATCATTCTTGCGAAAAGAGTGGGTGATTATCAAATTTTGGGTTCGACTATTGATGATGCCGTTGGTGAAGCATTTGATAAAACTGCAAAATTGCTGGGTTTAGGTTACCCAGGCGGACCAGCTATTGAAATGAAAGCCAAAAAGGGGGACCCATTAGCGTATTCTTTGCCTAGACCGTTAGTGGGAAAGAAAGCTTGTGATTTTTCATTTTCAGGCCTCAAAACAGCCGCTCGTTTGATCATTGAAAAGCAATTGGAGTTGACGGAAGAGTTTGTCTGTGATTTAAGTGCCTCATTTCAAAAAACGGTGGGAGATAGCCTGGTTCAAAAGCTAACCTTTGCATTAGAATCAATGCTGTCAAAAGAGATGCCAGGTCATTTGGTGGTGGCGGGAGGTGTTGCGTCCAATCAGTATTTGCGTGAAAGACTGGAGAGACTTGCAGGAGAGTATGGCGTGATCTTTGCTGCTGCCGATCGCTCATTGTGCACAGACAATGGGGCCATGGTGGCCTGGGCAGGGGTTGAATATTTGAACAAAGGGCTGGCTAGCCCGCTTGATACACCATCTAAGCCTAGGTGGCCTTTGGATACCCTATCGATTGATTCAATGGTGAGATTATGACAAGAGAAATTGCAGTTATTGGCGCCGGTGCATGGGGAACTGCCCTGGCCCTTTTGTGTGCGAGGGCAGGTAATAATGTGACAATCTTTGCGCGAGACCCGCTTGTGGTTGATGAAATCAACCACTGTCAAAGCAATCAGAAATTTCTTCCGCAGCTTATATTTGATGTTGCGATCAAGGCTACAACACGAATGGAAGATACAGCTGAAAAGGATGCCTATGTTTTAGCTGTGCCAGCGCAACAAAATCGTGCGGCGCTCCAAAATCTTGCTTCAGTTGTGCCAGCCACAAGTCCAATTGTTTTAACATCGAAAGGGATTGAGCAATCCACATTATTTTTTATGAGCGAAGTGTTGGAAAGTGAATTGTCTGGTCAGCCATTTGCGGTTTTGTCTGGGCCAAATTTTTCAGGCGAAATTGCTCAATCGTTGCCAGCTGCTGCTACGTTGGCTGTTATGCCAGGCCGCGAAGATCTCATGAATATTTTTGCAACGAATAACTTTAGGCCATATTTAAGTTATGACATCATAGGCGTACAAGTGGCAGGAGCCGTAAAAAATGTTCTAGCCATTGCATCTGGAATGGTGACAGGTGCGGGACTAGGTGAGAATGCCCGTGCTGCATTGATCACACGTGGTATGGCTGAGCTGATTCGCCTAGGGCTTGCGAAAGGCGGTCAAATGGATACTTTCTTGGGGTTATCAGGATATGGGGATGTATTGTTGACGTGCACAAGTTTGCAGTCGAGAAACATGTCATTTGGTTATTCCTTAAGCCAAGGTAAGCAGTTGAGTGATCACCTTAAGGAGGGCGTGTTTACGGCTCAAACTATAGTTGATTTAAGTCAGAAATATGCGGTTGAAATGCCAATTTGCTCTTCTGTTTACAAAGTGATATCAGGGGCGTCTGACATCCCAACAGAGCTAATCACGTTAATGTCGAGGCCTCTGCAAAAGGAATTTTCGCGTGCACCAACAAGGTAATATTCTGGAGGAAAATATGGTGAATCGTTATTGGCTGGTTAAAACAGAACCAAGCTCTTGGTCATGGCGTGATCAGGTCAAAAAAGGTGTGACCCATTGGGATGGCGTGAGAAATTATCAGGCGGCAAACAATTTGAAGCAGATGAAAATTGGCGACCAAGTTTTTTTCTATCATTCTGTGACGGATAAATCGATCCAAGGAATTGTAGAAGTGGTTAAAGAATCGTATCCTGATCCAAGTGATACAACAGGACGATTTGTCATGGTTGATTTGAAGACAGTTAAAGCTTTCACAAATCCGGTTCCGTTGGATGATATCAAGAATAATCCAACTCTTAGTCATTTGGCCTTGGTTAAACAATCGCGGCTTTCTGTTATGCCAGTGGATGAGAAAAGCTGGAAAATCATTTGTCAAAGTGGGGGAATTTAAGGACAATAAATCTAAAAGTGAGGCGTGATGAAGCTTAAGAAAAAATTGCCAGTAAGATACTTATCAGTTTTGTTGCCGTTTGCTCTGTCAATGATGATGTCGGGTCTTATTGGTTTTATTAATACGGCCAGGCTAGCTGGCTTCAGTGAGGGGTTTTTGAACAAATGGCTTGTTGGTTGGATGGTCTCGTGGGCAATTGCATTTCCAACTGTGTTGGTGGTTTTGCCAGTGGTTAAAAAGCTGCTTAGCTATATTATTGATATGCCAAAAGAACAATAAGCCCTGTACAGATCTTTGTGGTGCTGATAATTTTTTTGTTGTTAATACTGAGGGTTGGTTCAACGTGACATATTTATTTTCGGATCCAATTTTAACTTCTGCTTCGTTGTTTCTTATTCTTGCTATGATGAGCCAGTGGTTAACAACCCACAAAGAAGTCCCGTTCACATTATTTGTTATTTCGGTTGCGGCTGCTGTTTATGCTGAACGCATTACGCCTATAGGGCTCGTGTGCGTAGTGGCATTTGGGGTTGTTGTATCTTTGTATCAAAAAAAATGGATGCCACGATTTTCTGCGCCTGTTTTAGCTTTTCTGATCTTAACCGGCACCGTTTTTGCTTTTGCGCATAAAATGCCTGGTTTTTATAATTGGCAAATTCAACCTCCAGTTCAAGTAAGCAAAAATGCTCAATTGTATGATTTTTATGTTAATTTTGATAAGGGAACTTTGGGTTTTTTGCTTCTTATTTTTCTCATTAAACCAGCGGTTACTTGGAATGATTGGAAGCCAACCTTAAAAACAATTTTTACTCTTTTCCCCATGACTGTTGGGGTTTTATTGGGTATCGCCTATGGCTGTGGGTGGATATATTTAGATATAAAAAATCCATACTTTTTGGTGCCATGGATTTTCGTTAATTTATTTTTGGTAAGCGCTGTAGAAGAAGCTTTTTACAGGGGCTTTATTCAGAAAAACCTTTCTAAGTTTGTGAATCCATGGGTGGCATTGTTTTTGACGAGCGCTGCTTTTGGGGGAATTCATGGCATTTTCTCTAATGATTATCGTTATTTATTTATGACAAGTATGGCATCGCTTTTTTATGGTGCGCACTATATTCTTAGTGGTAGGTTAGAAGCGAGCATTATATCGCATTTTCTTGTTAATCTTATTCATCTTATTTTCTTCACTTACCCTGGCCTTGCGACACCTTTATCAAAATAAGTATGAATGTTTCCATAGTATTAAGTTTGCTAAGGAAAAAATATAGTTTTTTCTGGCTAATTGTTCTTGATTTTATTTGAAGGAGTCATGTAAGTTTTACTGATAAATTAATCTGAATAAGAAACTTATTTTTGGGCGGCGTAAAAAATTAACTTTGTCAATAAAATAATAAATTAACGATTAGCGTAATTACTACGCATAACAAATTATGCTGCAGCTGTTATAATAAACTATATAATAAACACATGGGAGATAGAAAAAAATGAATGATGTAAGTGAAGATGATAAAAAAAATTTATTGCGGTTGCAAAAAATTCAGCAAGAATCTCGGCTGGAACTTGTGAAAAGCGATATGCAATCACCGCCAGCGTTTGAAGATTTACTTGATTTAGATGTGCTAAAAAGTACGTACCTTTGTCGAAGGCCTAAGATCACATATCATTAAATAATTTTTGAGATTCCCAAGCCTAAAATACTGCTAAGTTTTTATTAAAATTTTGGGCTTGGGATCAATGTAGGATAACTTTCCTGTTGGTTATGAAGGGTATAACAGCCATATGTGGATGGCTAGTTTACGTGGAAGTTTTAGCTGGCTAACTCGCCGTTTCTAAATTTGATTTGCTGGGTTTTTGGGCCTCAATCTTTCGTGCTTCATCCGCCAACATGATGGGGATGCCGTGGCGAATTGGGTAGGCAAGGCCTGCTGATTCGCTGATAAGCTCCCCAGCTGTTTGATCATAAACCAACGGCTTTCGGGTAACGGGGCAAACCAAAAGCTCAAGAAGCTTGCGATCAATTGGCTGAGTGTTTTCCGAACGCGGTACGGTCATAAGAAGTTCCTTTACGAGAAAATAATTTTGGAAAGCTCTTTGCGGCCAAAGGCGCTTAAGGGATGACTAAATCCTAAGCTTTCAAAAAACTCTAACAATTGATTTTTGGCTTTGCCTTCTTCCCAATTGCGATCACATTTCATGATGTGCAAAAGGCCGGCAATAGCATCTTCATGGTTTTGCGTTTGAAATTGGGCTAGGCTGAGGTCAAATATGGCGCCAAAGTCGTTTGCATTTTTTTCAATGCGCTGAACAAGGTGGGAAGTATCTGTATTTGCGTTCGATGAAGACGCTAATTTAAGTGCAGAGGCTAAGGCCTTTTTCTCGCTTTCATCGGCTGCATCGAGGCCTTCTTCAGGCAATTGCCCAAAAATTCCTTGTGCTGGCTCAATCTGGCCTAAGTTAAGATAGCATCTGGCTAAGCCGATCAAGGCTTTGATGTGGTTTGGTTCTTCTTCCAGAATGTGGATAAATAGCGCTTGGGCTTCGGCAGTTTGGTTGGCATGGAGGAGAGTGGTGGCTTCTTCCAGCAATTCAGAGGCTCCTATGGATAGGCTCACTAGCTTTGTCAAAAATTGACGAATCTGGCTTTCAGGGAGAGCTCCTGTGAATGCGTCCACAGGTTGCCGCTTAAAAAAAGCATAGACTGTTGGAACCGATTGAACATGAAGCTTCTGGGCCAGTTGTTGGTTTTGATCGATGTTAATTTTGACAAGATGAAATTTGCCTTGGTACTCAATCACCAGTTTTTCTAAAATAGGGGTGAGTTGTTTGCAAGGGCCGCACCAAGGGGCCCAAAAATCGAGGAGCACTGGCTGTTTGTCTGAGGCAAGAACAACGTCTTGCATAAAGGTTTGCAGATTGCCATCTTTGATCCATGAGGATTGATTTGGCGCCTCAGTAGAGGAAGAGTTTGAAAGCAACATGGTTCAGCAATTATTCCATCAATCTTTGAATCTTGCTTCACTATAATGCTAACTTTGTCAGGGAAGCAAAAGTTTTTTTTAAAAATGCTTTTTTCTGGCTTGCAAAAAGCTTGCCATTGTATTATCTCCATGAGGTCGGAAGATAAAAGCGGGCGTAGCTCAGGGGTAGAGCACAACCTTGCCAAGGTTGGGGTCGAGGGTTCAAATCCCTTCGCCCGCTCCAAGTTGAGCCCTTTAATGATTGCAGTTCATTGTCTTCTTATCTTATGAATGCTAAAATCGGAAAACTTTTCACCAAATAGGTCTGGATGACATGATTGGAGATGCGGAACAAGGCGTTGTGTTTTCATCCTTAATGGATCACCTTTCCAAAACATGCCAATTTAAATCGCCACATGCTTTGCGGAATTTGTTGAAGGCATTTCTTAAGGATGAGTCAGATGTCACACTTCAAGAGAAGATCAATTTTAACCTAGCGGTTCATCTAGAAAGCTATTGTGCATTTATTCAAAATTGGGATGGCAAGTCTCCTAAGATCGATATCTACACAAAGCAAGCGCATGTCGAAAGTGTGGCTTACAACCGAACCATCATACACATCCTCATGAAAGATCGTCCGTTTATTGTGGACTCTACGTTAGCGATGCTTAGTCGACTGGATAAGAAAATTCAATACTTCATGGAAACTGATACTCCTGTCCTTAGGGATAAGACAGGTCAGCTTCTTGATATTTTGAATGCGCAAGATCATTCAGAAAAGGCAGTTCGAGAAGCTTTTTTCCGTATTGAGCTACGAGGATTCTCTTCTGAGGAAGAAATCGCTGTCCTTACACAACAAGTCAAAGAAGTCTTAGAGGATGTCGAGGTTGTGGTGGATGATTGGCCCTCTATGCGACAAGTTATGCAGCAGGTTATCGATGATTTTTCTAGGTCCGTGCATGATGCAAATACGAAAGAAATACAAGAGTTTCTAGCTTGGGTGGATGATCACCATTTTACCTATCTCGGGTATCGATGGCTTGATTCAAAGCGGTTGGATGATTTTTCTCAAGAGCCTTTGGGGATCTGTAAATTTGCCAGGTGGCAATCCATTGTCGAAAAAGACCCTCTTATTAAGTTTAATGAGAAGTTTATCACTTCTAATAAGTTTCTTTGGTTTAGTCAAACGCGTCAGATTGCTAGCGTGCATAGAGCTATACCTATGCATATTTTAACTATCAAAAAGCTGAACTCAAAAGGTGAAGTAGAGGGTTTGCATCAGTTTGTTGGGTTATCATCTTCTGTTTCGTATAACCGTAGTCCACGTGATATTCCTATTTTGCGCCAAAAAGTTTCCAATATACTCAAAACGTCAGGATTTAACCCGCAAGGATATTCTGGCAAAAACCTTATCCAGGTTTTGGAACACTTCCCTCGTGATGAACTTTTTCAGGCCTCAGAATCTGAACTTTTAAAGATTGTGACTGAGGTTCTGGATATTGATGCTAACAGAAAAATTGCGGTATTTGTCAGGCCAGATGTGTTCTCAGGTATGCTGTCATGCCTCATTTTTTTGGCGAAAGATCGGTATACACCAGATCTGAAAGATGCTTTTGAAAATGTGTTATCTCAGTGGTTAAAGGGGGCCGTTGTTTCATCTGAAAGTTATCTGGGGGGCTTTTTGCATGCTAGGTTTCACTTCTTGCTCGCAGTAGAGCCAGGGCAGGAATTAAACATTGATGCTTTGAAGCAAAAAATTGAGGAAACCAGCTTGTCATGGACGGATCGTTTTTTGAATCAGATCGCCGTTCATTACAGTGAAGAGGAAAGCCATTTATACGCCACGCGTTATGCCAATGCATTTCCTCTCAGTTACCAAGAGCGTTTTAGTGTTGAGGAGTCTCTTTTTGATCTGAAAAAGATTGAGGCTTGCCATGATTCCGGCCTTCAAACGTTAGTTTACTCTAGCTCTTCTCATGGAGGTTCTCCGGGGATTAAGGTTAAGTTGTATAACAAAGGGACCCCAGTTCCCCTAGCTGTAGTGTTGCCAATTTTTAAAAATTTGGATTTTGATATCGCAAAAGATATGCCTTATAAAATTCAACTGAAAGGCGTTGAAGGGGGGATTTATGTTCAAGATTTAGAGCCCATGAATAGCCTTGGGACTATTTCTCCAGAAGTTGTTCAAGATCGCTTTCAAGAAGCCATTAACTTGGTTTGGAATAACCATATTGAAAACGATGGCTTTAATCGTTTGCTGTTTAGAACAAATTTAAGTATATGGCAAATTCAGCTTCTGAGAGCATATTGCAAATATATCAAGCAAATTGGCTTTAATCTTAGCCAATATTTGATTGAAGAGACGCTGGCTACTTATCCAAAAATTGCAGAAGATTTAGTTTTGCTTTTCGAAGCACGGTTTGACCCTGCGCTCAGTGACATTGAAAGGAATAACGAAGTTGCTACTCTCATTGAAGCATTAGAGGGGCGCTTTGAGTTTGTCACAACTCTGGATCAAGATAGAATCATCCGAAAATTTTATAACCTTATTTTGTCTACCGTTCGAACAACCGCTTATCAGACCTATCCAGATGGTAGTTACAAACCATATATATCCTTTAAATTTGATTGCAGCCTCATTGAAGAGCTTCCCTTGCCAAGGCCAATGTATGAGATTTTTACCTATTCTCCGCGTATGGAAGCCGTTCATCTGCGTGGTGGTAAGGTGGCAAGAGGTGGAATAAGGTGGTCAGATCGTAGGGAAGACTTCAGAACAGAAGTATTAAACCTTGTTAAAGCTCAGATGATCAAAAACGCAGTTATTGTTCCTGTTGGCTCTAAAGGTGGTTTTTATGTCAAGGGTTTGCCAATAGGTTCTGTTGAAGATCAGAAGCGCGAGGTTATTACCTGCTATAAGATGATGATTTCATCGATGCTTGATTTGACGGATAACATCATCCAAGGCAAGGTGATAGCGCCTGTCAATGTTGTTGCTTATGACGGGGAAGATCCCTACCTAGTTGTGGCGGCTGATAAAGGTACAGCTACTTTCTCCGATATTGCTAATGGCATCGCCATGGATTATGGATTCTGGCTTTCGGATGCATTTGCGTCGGGCGGTTCTTCGGGGTATGACCATAAAAAGATGGGTATTACAGCTCGTGGAGCCTGGGAGTCAGTTAGAAGACATTTTAGAGAAATGAATTTAAGCTTAGATGTTGATCCATTTACCGTGGTGGGTGTTGGTGATATGTCGGGGGATATTTTCGGAAATGGAATGTTGCTTTCGCAGCATATTCGTTTGCTGGCTGCATTTAATCATCAACATATTTTCATCGACCCAAACCCAGATTTGGAATTGAGCTATCAAGAACGCAAACGTCTTTTCGCCTTGCCTTCCTCAACATGGCTTGATTACAAGGCCGAGGCGATATCTGTGGGGGGTGGGGTATACTCTCGTCAAGACAAATGGGTCATGGTGACTGATGCCATGCGCAGCATTATGCCAATCGATGCGGAGGTAACAAGAATATCCCCAAATGATTTGATTCGCTACATTCTCACAAGCCCAGTGGATCTAATGTGGTTTGGTGGCATTGGGACTTTTATCAAAGCCGCTAATGAAACGCATGCTGATGTTGGTGATCGTGCGAATGATTTGGTTCGGGTTAATGCGGATGAAATGCTCTGCAAGGTTATTGTTGAGGGCGCAAACTTGGGTATGACTCAGCAAGCTCGCATTGATTTTGCTCTCAAAGGAGGGCGCATTAATACTGATTCTTTGGATAATTCTGGTGGTGTGGATTGTTCAGATCATGAGGTTAATATTAAAATTTTGCTCAGTGACCTTATGGAGCAAGGCAGGTTAACCCTTAAAGAAAGAAATGTTTTGCTAGCCGGCATGACAGATGTCGTTGCGCAGTTGGTTTTGCGCGATAATTATTTGCAGAATTTGCTCATCAGCCTCAAGCAGCATTTTGCGCCATTGCAAATTGATAGTCATGCGTTGCTTATTAAGCGGCTTGAAGATGAAGGGGCCTTAAACCGAAGTCAAAGTACCCTTCCAAATGAAAGCATTTTAGCGGAACGTATGGCGACTCTCCAAGGGCTCACAAGGCCCGAGCTTGTTGTCCTCATCTCCCATGGAAAAATTTGGGCTTACAATCATTTATTGAGGTCATCTTTCTTAGAAGATTCAGCTTTAAGTGAAGATTTGCTAAACTACTTCCCGGTAGCTTTACAGGAAAAATGCCCAGAAGAAATAGCCAGACACCAATTGCGGCGTGAAATCATTGCTACTGTTATAGCAAACGAAATCATCAACCGATTTGGATGTGTTATTTTGTCGAGGCTCGATTCAGCGACAGGGCACGGGGTTGTTGATGTCATTAAAGCGCTGTATATTGTCACGCGTCTGTTTAATTTGCGCGCCCTTTGGTCTGAGCTTGAGGCTCTTGACTCAGTCATTCAAACGGATCGGCTCATTGCTATTTTAGATAAAATCAATCGTTCGATTGAAAAAGCAGTTATGTGGATCCTTCAAAGCGATATCATTTTTGAGTCCGTTGGGATCATTGAGCAGCGATATGAGAGCTTGTTCAAGGAAATTTTGAACTCCCTCAATAAAGTTTTGGGTGGTAAGGATGCCAATATATTTGAATCGGAAGTACGTGGCTTAATGCATGGGCATGTGCCAGAGAAAGTGGCTCAAAAAATCGTGGTGATTAACACTATTGCGGATAGTATTTTTGATATCATTGAAACCACAATTGAAACTGGTCATAAGGTTTTAGAAACAGCGAAAGTGCATTTCTACTTGAGCGATACTTTGGGTTTGAGATGGGCTAGAGAAACATTGGATCAGTTGGTTCTGCAGAACAGTTGGCAGAAACTTTCACGGTCATTCTTGTACGCAGACCTCCTGAAGCATCAAGCTGCGTTGGTCAAGAAGATCTTGCTCAAAGAAAAAGGTGCGTATGCTACGCCGCTGGAATCATGGCAACAAAGTTATGCTCCTGAAATTGAGAGGACGATGTCGTTAGTAAGAGAGATACAGATATCCCCTGAAATTGGTATGGCAAATATTGATATTTTAAGTCGTGTGTTGTCTAATTTGACGAAAGAATAAATTGGGCCGGATATAGGTAAGATTCTGCTTGATTGGCCTGAGTGTATAGAAATCAGTAGGCTAAAAAAATGCGAATACTATTGTAGGTAGATGCGTACTTTTGTTGCAAGCGTATTCAATTTTCTGCGAAGAAGGCTTGATTCTCTGATTTCAATGTGATGTTGGATTATAAAAAAGGAGGGGAGATTTTACCCTCCTTCCTCCTTATCCATTATGCGTATTGCTACTTACTGGCACCAGCTTTAGCAGTCTGTTCTTCTTGTTGGACCGAAGGTGTTTCTTCTCTCGCTGGTTCGTCAATGCTGACTGAAGGAGTGGGCCCAAATGCAGATAGTTTTTCATGAAAAGCAGTTAAGGCTTCTTTAAAGCCTTTGAGGTTAAATGTGATGGTGATGCTTTGCTGGTTCAAAGCCATAACACCTAAGCGAATCTCCTTGCCTTCAGACATGCTTTGGGAAAGCTTTGCATCAAGGAGAAAGGGCGCATGGCAACCTTCGACGGTGCAGTGTTGAAGTGGATGCGCAATTTGCTTCTGTTCATCAATTTTAATGGCAATACCTGCTGGTAGGAAGATGCCTAATGGTGTATTTGCAAATACCATTGTTTCACCTTTAGGGCCTAAATTACCAATGACAAGGCTGGCAATCTTCTGGCCGCTTTTTGCGTCCGATAAAAATTGTGTGATGCTGCACTTTCTGGCTTCCTCATTGCAATTGAGAACCCAGTTATCAAAGACCTGACCTGTTGGTTGCGCAGTGGCTTTTGCGGCATCTGAAGATGGTAGTTTGGTGAGAAGGATGCCACCGGCAATGATGGCAATGCCGATGATAATGCTGGCGATAATTGTCTTAGATGACATAAAACGATCCTCTGAAAGATAAAAACATGTTATTTTGTACTCTTATTTTTTAGAGAATACAACATTGATTGGATATCATATCAGGAGCGGTGCTTAACAATGTTAATCAAAGGGGCGTCTATGCTTAAATCAGCAAAGGTTGGTTGAGCACGAGTTTCATGGGTGTTTGGTCTATGCGAAATTATCATGACATCTATGGTGATTAATTCTTTGAAAAATAAAATTTTTCTTGCCATCTTAATCAAATATTAATGTGTTTGTTATTGACTTTAAGTAGCGCGCCTCATGCTGCTAGAAGGAGAAGGTGCCATGTACTTGCAACGATCTATCCTCACTATTTTTCTTGGGTTCTTTGGCTTGGTATTCCTTATATCAAACACTAACATGGCTTTAGGTGAAACTTTGGAGGAAGCCAAAGCGCGCTTACAAGAGCTTCATAGAGTGTTTTTGGGGGAATTTGAAGTATTAAGCAGAAGCAAAAAAGAAGCAGAGCGAGATGCTTTAGAGCTGAGATTTAGAAATAACATACAGCTTTTTTTTGATGGTATTGTGGATAGTGAGACTAAAGAAGCCGTTCGTCCTATGTTATTAGAAATAATTAGGCAACTAAGCCCTGAAATTCGTGTAAGAGACGAGGATGCTTTGGCCCCCCTATCAGATGATATCAGTGATTCAAGGCCCTTATCTGGTATGCATCAAAGAGCGCGTGCAAATGCTGTTTTTGGCGATGAAGAAGAGGCGGTTGCAGCAGCGGTAGTTGCGGCTGCTCATATGAGAGAAGCCGACCGTCACGAAAAAGCTGAAGCTGTTGCTGCCGCAGAAGCTGACGAAGCAGGCGTCATAGGCAGTGACGGTGAGAGCGATCATGATTTGGGCACCGAAGGTGAAATAGAGGAGAGCCTTAATTCAGCAAGGCTAGAAGAGGCGCTAGGTGAGGATAATTTGCCAGAAGGTGTGCACCCGGCTCTGGCTGACCGAATGAGGCGTAACACAGATGGGCGTATTGTGATTACTGATACCACAGGCGTCACGGTTATAGACTCAGCTAGACCAGACAGGCTCTTTGTTTCTAGGCCAGCGGGAGTTCTTGCTTACAGGGGTTCCACGCCAGCAGAAGGTCATGTGGCTGTTGCAGATAGAATCAGAAGAACTGCAACGCATGCTATCGCGCCAGATATTTTAGATAGGCGGATTGAAGGTGCAACGCGTGGCACTCAAGGTGGTGAGGCTGCTGCCGTGGCTGAAGACAGAGCCGATACGATCGGTGTATTGAGGGCAGACTTGATGGAGCGACACAATAATGCTGGACACATGTCGCACAGTGACAGCCCTTCTGCTTTACTACTTCTTTTAGCCCCTGGTGGATCAATTGATAGTACAGAAGAAGGTGATGTCACAGATAGTGATGGTGAGAGGGGGCACGCTCAACTTCCTCCAACAGTCACCACGGATATAGCCGTACGTGTAGAGGAAAGATTGTCGATGCCTCCACCAGGGATTATACCTCCGCTAAATATGCAAGCTTTGCGAATACGTTTAGGGCAAGGAATGGCTGCTGGCCAAACACTTTTGGCTCCTCTTTCTAGAGCTCCAGCAACAGCGAAAGCCGCTCAAGTGTTGCTTTTAAGTGAACATCATAAGGCACTTGGACATAGGGATAGGGCCTTTGAAATACCCGAGGTAGCAGCACCACCTCAAGAAAGAGAACTTGGCTTTGAGGGTGCCCATGCAGGAGGTGGCGGTGGGGCTTTGGGTGCCATAGAAACGGACGCAGCTCGACATAATCGGATGAGCCATCTGGAGCACAATCGAGATGGAAGTTACTCATATACTTTAGGAGATCCTGCAGCCATGTTTGCGGCAACACGGCCGACTCACCCGCAAGCCTTAAGGCCACGGCCAGTACTGAGCTCACCTTTGCCGTTAAGGGCATATGATGGGGCAGAAGCACCTAGGCATGGCAGTTCTTATCTAGCAAGCTTAGGGTTTCGTGTTGTGATCTGTAATGGCGGCGGCGGCGGTGCAAAACAAGGGCCGCGTGGTTTATCTGATGAAGATGTTGAAGATGGTTTAGGTGATAGAGAAGGTGGTGTTGCTGCATGGCGTGTGCCGACAAGCCCTATTCTTGGTGAGGAAGATGCGGCAGCTCATGAGAAAGGTGAAAATGGTGGTGGTGCTAGAGCTAGGCCAAAACCTCCTTCATTCGCTGCTCATACTACCTTCAGAAGGTCATTATTATTAGCAAGAAGAGGTCTTGAAGGCATTGCAGCTCCTTTGGCTGCGACAGATGGAGTAACGGACACTGCTACGGGTGGGCATGCAGAGTCTCCTGCGCCTCGCCATAGGGGTAGGGTAGCTATAACCAGTGAAGAAAGTGATGAAGAGAGGATGCTTACAGGAGCTATGCCTCAAGCCATTCGCTATGGTCGGCGGGCAGGTCACCCGATGGAAACAGCACCCACACCTGGTCGTACCGCTGTTGATCTTGAAGCTGGCACTTCTCCTTTCCTGCCCACAAGCTTCTCCCCGCTTTATCGAACTATGGAAAATGCTGGGTTTCAAGGAGCGGGTCGCCGTGGCCCTACAAGAGATGGCATGGTGATGCTAGGTGAGGGCGATTCTGATGTTGAGGGTGAGGAGGTTATTGTGCCAGGAATGGTTGAAAATGATGAGGCCTTGATGCTTGCTGTTAATCGAAGAGTAGCAGCCTTAGATCACAGAGTAGCTGTTTCGAGATTACGCTTACCAGTGGCTTCAGGAGCAGCCAGGGCGCATACAATGGAAGAAAGCGCTGGTGCATCGTCAGGAACTGTCGTAATTGTAACGGATGTTGTAGCTGATATGGTCACAGATGAGAGTCATTCAGATGAGGTTCATTTCCCCGCTGTGCGTGCACACAATAGAGAGGGCGCTGTCATGGAAGAGGGGCTTCCACCACCTGCTCCCCTGCCTAGAGTTGAGGATGCTATTGATGCTCTGATGGTGAGAGCTGTTGCGCCAGGCCATGGCATTGGACGTGGAGGTGGAGCGGCGGCAAGTGGGGGACGAAGGGTGGCACGCCCGCTAACAGCTGGCGTTATAAGAAGTAGTAGCTCCTCTCGTCTTCGTGGATCTTGGTTTCCTGATTTTCCTGATGGTAGCAATGGTGGATCGGGAGGGGTGTTCAGGTAGTTATCAGGAAAGACGTCGACTTTTAGAACAAGATCCAGTATATAAAAATTATATTGATTTACGAAAAAAGGTGATTGGTTCATGCAACAGTTTGATGTCATCGTCATTGGCGGCGGGCCAGGTGGGTATGCAGCAGCGATTAAAGCCGCACAATTGGGGCTTAAAGTCGTTTGTATCGAAAAACGTAAAACATTAGGTGGCACATGCCTGAATGTGGGTTGCATTCCGTCAAAGGCACTTCTTGAGTCGTCTGAAAAATTTTCTGAAGCTCAACACGAACTGGCTGCGCATGGGATCCAGGTGACTGGAGTGAAGCTGGACCTGAAAACGATGTTGGATCGTAAAGATAAACTAGTGAGCGATCTTACAGGCGGGATCGATTTTCTTTTCAAGAAGTATAAAGTCACGCGCGCTTTTGGTCATGGGGCCTTTACTGGTCCTCAAACAGTCACTGTTAAGGCAGACGATGGTTCAACCCAAGCTTTTGGGGCTCCTAATATTATTATTGCGACAGGGTCAACCGTAGCTGAGCTTCCTGGCGTGGAAATTGATGAAGAGAAAATTGTTTCATCAACCGGAGCTCTGGCATTGAAGCAAGTACCGAAGCACCTGGTTGTTATTGGTGGTGGTTATATTGGTCTTGAAATGGGTACTGTATGGCAGCGTCTTGGAGCCAAAGTAACCGTTGTTGAGTTCATGGATAAAATTGTTCCTGCGATGGATCGTGAAGTCGGACAGGCGCTTCAAAAAGTGCTCATCAAACAAGGTATTGAGTTTAAACTGGGGACAAAAGTATCCAGTGTTAAAAAAACCAAAACCAGCGTGGACTTGGAGCTTCAGCCCGCCCAAGGTGGTAAGTCTGAGACCTTGAGCTGCGATGTTGTCCTTGTTGCCATCGGACGCAAGCCCAACACACAAGGCCTAGGGCTTGAAGCCGTTGGTTTGAAAACAGATGATCGTGGACGTGTGGATATCGACAATCATTTTCAAACATCTGTTCCTGGGGTATTTGCGATCGGCGATGTGGTGCGCGGAGCTATGCTAGCCCACAAGGCGGAAGAAGAGGGTATCGCCGTCGCTGAGATTATTGCTGGCCAAGCTGGGCATGTAAATTACGATGCTATCCCCGCTGTGGTTTACACATGGCCTGAAGTGGCCACTGTTGGTAAGACACAAGAAGAGTTGGATGCTGCCGGTATTGCGTACAAGGTTGGTAAGTTTCCCTTTATGGCCAATGGGCGCGCTAAAGCAATGGGCTCGGCCGATGGGTTTGTCAAAATCCTTGCTTGCGTTGAAAGCGATCGAGTTATGGGGGTTCACATTATTGGCCCACAAGCGGGAACAATGATTGCTGAAGCTGCCGTAGCCATGGAATTTGGAGCTTCCAGTGAGGATATAGCCCGCACATGTCATGCTCACCCAACACTTAATGAGGCAGTTAAAGAAGCCGCTATGGCAGTTACTGGTGCACCCATCCATTTTTAAGGGGAAGCCCGTATGCTAAGTCGTAAAATTAAACGACATATTATTGGCATCTTTTTATTGTTCTTTGGGGTTGTAGGTGGGTTTTTGCCCATCATTCAAGGCTGGATTTTCATTTCATTAGGTCTTCTGGTGCTTAAAGACGATATTGCTTTCATTCCAAGGCTTATCAGGAAACTTAAGACTAGATTTCCCAGAACTGCTCCTGCTTTCATGAAAGCTGAAGAAAAGGTAGATCTCATCATGCACAAATGGGGTTTGAAGTAACTCTCAACGAAATGGTGGGTCGTCGAAGCCACGCAGTTTTCGCGAATGGAGTGAGTCGGGGTCTGATTCGCGCAAAATGCGCATGGTTTCTAAACCGATTTCCAAATGTTGGACCACACGCTTGCGATAAAACTCGTTGGCCATGCCCTTGAGTTTAATCTCACCATGGACTGGCTTGTCAGACACACATAGGAGAGTTCCATAGGGTACTCGAAAGCGAAACCCATTGGCGGCGACTGTTGCGGACTCCATATCCAAAGCCATAGCACGGCTTTGCTGGAATTGCTGGAAGAGTTCGTTGGAGCGAAATTCCCAATTGCGGTTATCGGTTGTGAAAACTGTCCCTGTCCGCATGCGGCTTTTGAGCTCAGGCCCGCTAATTCCGGTGACTTTTGCAACAGCTTGTTGCAGCGCTACCTGGACCTCAGCAATAGGAGGGATAGGTATCCATCCAGGCAAATCGCTATCTAAAACATGATCTTCGCGAACATAGGCATGGGCCAAAACGTAATCGCCCAAAAGTTGGCTGCGCCTTAATCCAGCGCAATGGCCTAACATCAACCAACAGTGCGGCCTAAGAACGGCTAAATGGTCTGTAATGGTTTTAGCATTACTTGGTCCAACCCCAATGTTGATAAATGTTACCCCATTCCCATCGGCGCACTTTAAATGGTAGGCGGGCATTTGGGTATGGCTATTAAGTTCACCTTCACATATCAATTTTCCATCGGCATGGAAAGTTGTCCTATTGCCAGGCTCAATTAATGAAGTGTACTCAGGGTTTGTTAGAAGCATTTCTTGGCTATACGTAACAAAAGCATCCACATATCTTTGATAGTTTGTCAGGAGAATAAACTGTTGAAAATGCTCAGCTGATGTTCCCGTGTAATGCTCAAGCCTATGGAGGGAAATATCGACCCGTGGAGCTGTGAATAATGAAAGAGGATTGATGCCTGTTGTAGATATAGGCGTGGCGTTGGCAATATTGTCGTCAATGGTGCTCAAGTCTGGCAACACAAAATTTTGACTGACAAACCATAATGGACCTTTTTTAGCTATCCCCGGCTCATGATCAATGGCGAACGGTAGAGGGATAGGGGTGTTACTTTCTCCTACATAAAGGGGGGCTTTATGATATTTAATAAGCAGGGATAGTTGCCCTTTTAAATATGAATCAAACAACTGGGGGCGGGTGATTGTAGTGCCGTAAAATCCAGTTTCTTGGATAGCTCCGAAGGATAATTTGGTGTCCAAATTTTTGTTAAGTTCTTCAACATTAATCCCAACGAACGGATAATAACCCTCACCTTCGAGATTTTCTTCGAGTGGCTCTGAATCTTGAGAAGATGAAATAAGGCTGGCTAACTTATTTTTGATTCGAAGGACATTATCATCATAGATGCTGTGGATTGTTTGAACGGCATGGTCAGCTGTTCGGCAAACAGTAACGTTCCTGATGCCACCTTGTGTTAAGACTTCAGGATGTTCCGTCATCACTTGCTAATCCCAATAATGTTGCCGCAAATTCATTTGCATTGAACATTTTAAGGTCCTCTGCTTTTTCGCCAACCCCAATTGCAAAAACAGGGAGTTTAAAATGATCAACCAAGCCGATGAGTACGCCACCTTTGGCTGTGCCATCGAGTTTTGTCATTATGAAGCCAGAAACGTTAATATACTTTTTAAATGTTTCAACTTGAGCATATAAATTTTGCCCAGTTGTGGCATCTAAAATCATAATACATTGGTGAGGTGCTGCTGGATCTAGTTTTTGCAATGCTCTTTGAGTTTTGTCCAATTCCGCCATTAGGTCTGCGCGATTATGGAGTCTTCCAGCTGTATCAATAAGGAGGATATCAACATGCTTCTTTTGTGCATTTTGGAGAGCTTCGAACGCAAGAGCCGCTGTGTCAGCATTTTCTTCGCCAGATACGACCTCGATACCAAGCCTATCACCCCATATTTTTAGCTGGGATACGGCAGCAGCGCGGAATGTATCGCCAGCAACTAACGACAATGTTAGCCCTTGATCCCGCCATAGCTGGGCGAGCTTGCTGATGGTTGTGGTCTTTCCACTGCCATTGACACCAATGATGGGGATAACATTTGTGATGCCGGATTCAATATGGATTTCCTGCTCATAAGGTTCCATGATTTTAACAATGTCACTGGCTAAAAACTCTTTGATTTCCTGGTCTGTTACATCTTCGCCGAATCGAGTTTTCTTTAAAGACGCCAAAATTTTACCTGTTACCTCAACTCCGATATCACAGGTGATGAGAAGATCCTCTAGGTCTGATAAAGTTTCATTATCGAGCTTCTTTTTAGTAAAAATTGCCCCAATTCCGTGGGAGAGTTTGTCGGTGGATTTTTTAAGGCCGCTGGTTATTTTTGAAAACCAACCTTTTTTTTCGCTCATGAAACGTGAACCTTTATTGTTTTGCCATTATGCGATTGTCCTGTGCCAGTAACAATTTGCCCCCGGCTAAAGCTTGGTCCTTCAACCTGAGCCTGGGCAAAAGTTCTCGTATGGCCACTGTTATCTTTCTCTAGCAAAACCTCAATAGATTTGCCAATTTGTGTATCAAGATAGGCAGATAGTTTTTGAGTGCCTTTGTCCCGAAGACGCTTGGCGCGCTCTTTAATGGCGTGAGAGCTCACTTGCGGCATGCGCGAGGCAGGAGTTTCTTTATGTGCTGAAAAAGGGAAGATGTGGAGGAATGTCAAATCGCATTCATCAACTATTCGCAAAGAGTCAAGGAACATATCCTCGCTTTCTGTCGGGAACCCCGCAATAATGTCTGCCCCGAAAACCACATCAGGCCGGGCGGCGCGAACAGTATGGCAAAAATCAATCACATCTTGCCGAAGGTGGCGCCTTTTCATGCGCTTAAGGATAAGATCATTCCCCGCTTGGAGGCTAATATGAATATGAGGAAGAATACGCTCATCGGATACGATAAGTTTAAGCAGAGTCTCATCCACTTCAACTGGGTCTAAAGATGAAAGGCGGAGGCGCTTCAATGAAGGTACCAGATTCAAAACTCGAGTGATCATTTCACCCAAGCTGGGTTTACCAGGCAGGTCTTTGCCATAATCTGTAATATCTACACCCGTTAGGACAATTTCTTGGACATTATTTTCCATGAGATGCTGGATCGTTTGGACAATTTGCCCGATTGGAACGCTACGATTGTTGCCTCTTCCAAAAGGGATACGACAAAACGTACAGCGATGATCACATCCATTTTGCACTTGCAGAAAAGCCCTTACACGATCCTCTAATCCGCTGATCATATGCAAGGCTGTTTCTTGGACAGACATAATGTCATTGACTAAAAGGCGCTCGCTGGAGGGATTAAGTAGCGATGCGTAGCTTTGTGGGTCAAGTTTTTCTTGATTGCCGAGGATGAGGTCAATTTCTCTCATGGCTACATAAGGCTCGCTGTTCATTTGCACAGCGCATCCCGTGACAATAATGCGCGCCTGAGGCTTTTCACGGCGGGCCTTGCGAATCGCTTGCCTGGCCTGGCGCTCTGCTTCTGCTGTGACACCGCAGGTATTGAAAACGATCACTTCATCAGAACATTTGTTATCTTTTAGAATGTCACGAATCACTTCCGATTCGTAGGAATTCAGTCGGCATCCAAAGGTCACAATCTGTGGGGGCGAGGTCTTTGTCATGATAGGGTGGCCTTTTTGGCAGAGTTCTTATTCAAGAGGTTTTCCAGATATTCTGGGTGAAACCCTCCTTTGAAAATGGTGGATACAGGGCCGGTGAGTGTCATTGTCCCATCGGATAATCCAGAGCATATTACCGAACCGCCACTTTGATGGATGGTTAAAGGCAACGTTACTAAGTTAAGTTCACTAGCAATTGCCGCTGCAACACACGCTCCTGAGCCACAAGATAAAGTCATGCCACTGCCTCTTTCCCATGTGCGAAGCTTAAGAAAGTTCGGCGATTGAATCTCAGCAAAATGTACATTGATACGCTTGAGAAAAAGAGGGTGATTTTCTACCAAAGGGCCCAACGTTTTAACGGGAACATTGTGAATGTTATCCACAAAAAAGACAATGTGTGGATTGCCAATAGAACCACAAGCGCCCAGAGGAAGCCCTTCAATACCCACATCAATAGCATTTGGAGACAAAGGCTTTGATAGTGGTATAGCGTCAGCTGAGCGGATGACTTTACCCATGGTGATTTCTACGTTAGTTGAGCCGAGAACATTTGCGTGGAGGAAGTCATGATTTGTGGAAAAACAAACAGAATCATCTGGATGAGTTTGCTTTAGCATCCACGCTACGCATCGAGCACCATTCCCGCAGGCGGCACTTTCACTCCCATCCGTGTTGAAAAACCGAACATGAGAGAGAGAGTTTTCCTGTTTGGGTGGCAGCATAAAGATCACTTGATCGCAGCCAACGCCTAGTTGACGGTGAGCTATGACTTGAACTACTGAGGGTTCCATCAAAGCATATGAAGAAGACATTGGAAACGATCGACAGTCAAAAAGAACAAAATCATTTCCAGTTCCATGCATTTTGAAAAATGGTATTGGGATTTCCGTAAAATGCATAAGGGGCTTCTCTAAAATCTTCAGTGGTGTTGCGCCATGTATGTCCTAAGAATACCGACGGAATCTTTGAAATGCAAGAACTGTGCAATCAGCCATTTATCTTTGTTTTGAAATCAAGTATCGTCTTTGCATAATAAGGTGATGTTTACATGATGCTTTCGCTAAATTGGCAATCTCCTGAATTAATCGCAGGATGCTTAATGGGTGCTGTTATTCTTATTCCAGCATTGATTATTATTGCCATGGCAAAAGGGCGTCGTCTGCGCGACCAAATGAGCCAGGCGATTGCTGATAACCATGTTAAAACTGAAGCGATGGACGTGCAACGAGATATCCTGTTGGAGCGGGATCATGAAATTTCCATCCTCACTAATGAGCTTGCAAGGGTGCGTCAAGATCATGCTGTTTTAGAGTCTGAAGTTAGGCACGAAAGAGCCTTGTTGGAAGAGCAAAAGAAGTTGTTGGTATCTAACCATCATGCTTTGTCGGATGCATTTAAATCATTGTCATTTGATGCGCTTAAACAAAACAATCAAACGTTCTTAGATTTGGCTAAAACCACACTGTCCCAATTTCAAGAGCAAGCTAAGGGAGATTTAACGGCAAGGCAGCAAGAAATTGCCGGCCTTGTTGCTCCTGTGAAAGAGGCTCTTGTTGGTGTGGATAAAAAAATTCATGAGCTTGAGAAGGAGCGAGTGAGCGCATACCATGTGTTACGTCAACAAGTGCAAGAGCTTGTTTCAACACAGCAGCAACTAAGGGCTGAGACTTCCCAATTGGTCCAAGCGCTTAAAACGCCTAGTGTGCGAGGTCGTTGGGGTGAAATGCAGCTCAAAAGAGTTGTGGAAATGGCTGGCATGCTGGCCTATTGCGATTTTCTCGAACAGGTTCATGCGGCCGATAGCGCCGACATGCAAAAAATGCGTCCAGATATGGTAATTCGATTGCCAGGTGGGAAGCAGATCATTGTTGATGCGAAAGCGCCGCTTCATGCTTATCTTGAAGCGATGTCTACCAGTGATGAGGCTGTGCGGTTAGCTAAAATGAAAGATCATGCACGGCATGTTAAAAATCATATTAGCGCTTTGAGCAAACGCGGTTATTGGGAACAGTTTGATCCAACGCCAGATTTTGTCGTGTTGTTTTTACCCGGAGAAATGTTTTTCAGTGCAGCGCTTGAGCAAGATCCATCCTTAATTGAGGCGGGTGTTCACGAAAAAGTAATTCTCGCTACGCCAACCACATTGATCGCGATGTTAAGGGCGGTTTCCTATGGATGGCGGCAGGAAAGCTTGGCGTCTTCTGCAAGAGAAATCGGTGAGCTAGGGCGAGAGCTATACACAAGGCTTGCGGACATGGGTGGTCATTTTAGAAAACTGGGAAGGCATTTAGGGCAAACTGTTGAAAGCTTTAATCAATCTGTTGGGTCATTGGAGCGTCGCGTATTAGTAACTGCGCGAAAATTTCAAGCCATTGATTCATTGTCTGGAAATGAACCTATCGAAGAAATTAAGCCTGTTGAAAGCATGCCCAGGACATTAGCAGCTAGAGAACTTATTGGCGACACCGACAGGCAGCCTTTGCCAAGTACAGAAACATCGGAGGATAAACGTGAACAACCCATTGTTTAAGGTGTTCGTTGCGACGGTAGCCGTTCTTTTTTCTTATTGTTTGAATGCACAAGATAAGTCGCCTGCGAATCGAGAGCGTATCCAGCTGACTGTCTATGATAATAACTTGGCGTTTGTGAGAGATGCTCGTTCTATACACCTCAAGCAGGGTCGTCAACAGGTGACCTTTAGAGGGATTAGCCGTCAATTGATTCCAAGTACATTGCTCATGCGTATTTTAGATAATGATTTTGGCGTGCAAATACTTGAGCAATCCTTTGCGCTTCAGCCCGCTACCTACAAAGATCTTTTGGAACGAGCTATTGGGCAAAACATTACTTTCACAGCCAGAAACCCTGTAACGCAGAAATATGAAACCTTGCAAGGAATTCTAATTAACCCTGAAATGCCAAGTGTTTTAATAGTAGATGTGGATGGGCATGTGCAAAGGTATATGGGTGCGTATGTGAACTTCAATAATTCACCAAGCCATATCATGCCTTTTCCAAGTCTTCATACAGTCTTTGAAAGCGCGCAAGAAACAAGTGCAACTGTTGAAATGAGTTATATTACACCGGGTGTGGGCTGGTCTATGAACTATACGGCAGAAGTGAATGAATCAGATGATACTGTAGATTTCCTTGGTTTGGCTACGGTCCAAAATCAAACACTGATAGATTTTCACCAGGCGGAAATGATGCTGGTTGCGACTCCTTCTCCTAAAAAAGCCACATTAAATGAAGCCAAACCGAGTAAGGATCCTGAGTCTGATGATGCAATGAGGGAGGCAAAACCGAAAGGAGAAAAAACTCATTCTTTACAAAAGGACACTGAGGCACAAGAATTTAGAACAAGGGACCTACGGGGTAATAGTTACCCAATCACAAAATTAGTTGATTTAGCTCCACGTCAAACGAAAAATATTGTCTATACGCAGGCTCAGAAAATCACAGGGGAGAGGCAATTTTGGCTGGTGATTAATACGCAGTATGACAAAGATAGCGATGGTGCTATCCAGCAAGTGCCGGTAACAACCATGATTTCAATCGCTAACGCACCACAAAGTGGTTTGGGGCTCCCCCTGCCACGAGGTAATCTGCTTGTTTATCACAAAACCCAAAGTGATTTTGCCAAAGTCAGCGATCAAAATCGCATAAACCACACAGCGATTGATGGGAAAATACCGCTGCGCTTAGGTGATGCTGAGGGAATTGTCGCAAGCGCGCAGCAGACGGATTATAAACAGCTTGGTCCACGAGTTATAGAAGTAGGCTATCGCATCATCATTAAAAATCACAGGGACCGCAGTGCTCTGATTCGTGTTCTCAAAGAATTGAAGCCACAGCATACCCACGACGTTAATGTTTCTCGAGAAAATCATCCTCATAAGAGGGAGAATGGTTTATTATGGGTACTTGAGGTCCCAGCAAGGGATCATCAAGAGCTGAGATATCGTTTAAGGATTACCTATCCAGAAGAGTCAGAGTAGAAAGCTGACGTTTTGGAACGGGTATATGAGCCGACCCTAGAGGGCTCTTAATACGTAGCTATAGCGGCCTAGAATTTGTTTTGCCGCGCTACTAAGCGTATCTCCTGTTAGGATGGTGGCTTGCATATCACATTCAAATTCTTTAGCCGGGAAACTCACAAAAAGGTCGCCAGCTTGAGCTTGTGGATGGGAAATCAATTTAAAATGGGCAAGCTTGTCAACTGGTTGATACGAGAGAAGGCATTCTTTTGTTGTACAAATCATATCGTCAACTGTTGGCCCTATGGCCTTAAATTGGAGGGCCTCTTTTAAGGCGCAAGATCCAAAAGCGCTAAGAGTACTGAATGTTTCAAATGGCGCAAAGTCAGCTGGCACAAGCAATGTTTCTGTAGGAGCTTGCTTTGCTGAAACAAGTATTTGTGCAACCCCAAGCAATATAACAACTTTCTTCATAGCGGTTTTCCTTTTTGTAAAATTCTCACAAAGAATAAGATAAGGCATGTTTGGAGCAATACAAGAGGGGGGCACATAAAATTATTGCTACAGCATTATCAAAAATGCCAGGCTCGTGGCTTTGCCCGCAAGTTTATTGGCGCTAGCGCGGGTCTCGATTGAAGCTCACATAGATATCAACAATTCGCATTGCTGACACTATAGAACCACGATGTAAAATATCAACTTGTTCTAGCCAATTCCAGTTTTTCATAATAAATTTATATGGCAATAAAATTAGGGGTGCAAAGTGAGTATTTACACCCCTATCAATAAGTTACTTGCGCCTTAGAGCGAAAGTTTTGCGGCCATTTCTTTCATATGAAAAGATGCCTTCATTAACGCCTTCTTTGCTCTTATCGTCTTCACGATTAGCATCAATTCCCACAAAATGCGTGGTATTGTATATTGGGTGAGCGGAACCGTCTGGGCGAACTTCCTGGAGGCTTGTTTTTGGCCAGGACATGAACACAGCTGTATGGCCTGCCTTGGGGCTGCGCCACGTGATTAAATCTCCTGGTTGAATGTTGTTTTGATCTTGAACCAAATCAAATTCTCTGGAAATTATTTGAACCTCGACTTTTTCAACATCTGACATAGGCCAACCAATATCTGATTCTGAGAAAGGTGCGCCCATCGCAATAGCTGCTTGTGCCATGAGGTAGGTTGACATGCGAACAGTTGAATTGGCCACGTAAGAAACAAATGAAGAGCAATCTAGGCCTTTGATTTTACCATATACAAGATTGCCGCCAAAAACATAACCTGCGTTTGGAACCAAAAGGGTACGAACGTTCTTATCTATATTATAGGAGCCTTCTAAGCTCGTATCCTTGAGTGTCATACGGCAATTTGTACCTTCAAATGTATACTGCGCTGGGTATACTAAATTTAAATTGCGCAGTGCAAATTCTGGGCTTAGCTGTGCGGTCTCTTCAGAGGATGTGTCACTTTCAGATAAGGCGGTGCGGAGCATTTGAGCTGCCTCAAGGAGGTAATAAAGCGCATATTTGGCAACAGTCATCCGGTTAGCAGTTAAATTCTGTAGCCATTGGTCTGTGTTATATTCGTTTAAAATCATCGTTACAGTATCATCTAAGATGCCTGAAAACTGTGATGTTCCTAGTAGTTTATTGACACTCGAACGCAGCTCAAAAGTCGTACCAGTGTTAGATGGGTCTTCTTTCATGTAACAATCACGGGAAGACATTATTTCATGTTTTTCTATTAAGACTCCAGCAATGGCTATCTGAGCTTCATCACTCGAAGCGTTTTCAATAACTGCTTTTGCTCCTTCAGGGAGCTTAAAGTTGGGGATTGTCTGCTGAGCAAAGTCATACAAATTTTGAGGTATAAGGATTTGAGGCTTGCCCATTTGAGTGGTAAAAGCCGCTTGAAGCGTCTCAATGTCACGTTCGTTAGCTTGACTCATAGTTTGCATGACATTTACAGCTCGCGCTAGAATAGGATTGAGAGTGCCAACTGATAGATCCAATTCATCGTTTGAGAACAAAGAGGCGTTTGCTAAAGACGTGCTGGTAACTAAAAGAGTCGCTGATAAGATAATTTTTTTCATTTTTTGCTCCGGATTATTAACCATATAAGGAAAGTTGCAAATTCAATCAAAAGTGGCAAGAATAAAAAACCAATAAAGCGTGAGAAGTTATTGAAATCATTCTATGAGAATCCCTTCACTAGGCTGCCTACAACTAAGTGCCAACCATCGACAAGGACAAAAAAGATAACCTTAAAAGGCAAGGCAATCATGATGGGAGGAACCATCATCATACCCATGGACATCAGAACTGAGGCAACAACAAGGTCAATGATCAAAAATGGAATAAACAACAGGAAGCCGATTTCAAAAGCGCGTCGTAGTTCACTGATCATGAAAGCAGGAATGAGAGTGGTTAAAGGGATATCCTTTGCTTCGGCTGGAGCTGGGCGGCCAGACAGATCTAGGAATAGTTTGATGTCCTTTTCTCGGGCATGTTTGGACATAAAACCATGAAAAGGAGCGGTTGATTTTTTCCAAGCTTCCTCCCCGCTGATGGAGCCTTCTGTGTAGGGCGCAATTCCATCTGTGTAGGACTTTTCCAGAACAGGCGACATAATGAAGAAAGTCATGAATAATGCCAAACTGATAAGCACTGGGTTTGGTGGTGATTGTTGCATACCCAATGCATTGCGAAGGAAGGATAAGACAACGACAAGCCTTGTGAAGGAAGTCACCATAATAAGTAACGACGGTGCAACGCTTAAAACTGTAAAAACTGCGATGAGTTGGAGAAAACGAGTGGTGTTAGAAGGCGCTTCAGAATCAAAATCAATGCTAAAGCCAAGGGATTCAACTGGAATGATTAGCGCAACAATAATGCATGAAAATAAGACGAGAGCCTTGCCAAAAGTCTTGATTTGTAAACCAGCGGTTGTGCTCATAAATCCACCTTGCACTGCTTTAGAGTTATGCCTATGGGTCTGCTTTGGATTACGCGTTCATTTTGTGGTCCCAACAATAGCAAATGCTCCATACCATTTTCTTCAATAAGGTAAAGAGCTCTTCTGTCGTCTAGGCGTTTAATTTGCTTGATGTGAATATCCTGGCCGATGTCATCCTTCCAAAATTTGCTTTTGGTTTTTAAGATAAGCCATTTAAGCCCAAAAATGAGAAGGATAATAAGTGCAAGGGTTAGAACAAGAGTAACAATCATGAAAAATTGACCTTAAGTCTCCTCTTCCTGATTTTGAGTGTAAGCTTTCTCGAGAGCTTGTTGCGCAGAAAGCTCTTGTAATGAGTTGTGGATTTTTGTTTTCTCCTGGAGAAGGCGGTTTTCCATAGCTTTAAGAAGGGCTAAAGTTCCAAGAAGTTGTTCTTTGAGAGCCTCTCTTTGTTCCGCTTGTAATTCAAAAACATATGCTACCAAATCATCAGCAAGTGACTTGATGTCAATATCATAGTCTGGGTTGTCAATGCGGGCCTGGATAGCATCGTTTAAACGAACAATTTGCTCATGAATGGCTGTCATTTATCTTCCCCTCAATGAAATTATCCAGCTCGAGAGAGAGAGCTTGCTGATTTTCACTTTTAATTTTCTCATAAAGTTCTTGACGAAGGACGGATACTTCAGGGGGAAACTCAAAGCCGAGCTTAATATTTTTGCCCCGCATTTCAACGACAGTAATGCGAATATTTTTGTTGATGACTACAGTTTCACCAACTTTTCGCGTTAAATATAGCATTAAATGGCCCCCTGTTTAACGGAATCTTAGGGTATTTTTATGTAAGAGTAAATGTAGGATCGTATTAAAGGTGGTTAAAAATGACGGTGCACGACACAAAAACGAATCAATTAATGGTTCGCAAATTACAGTGGCTTGCTCAAAAACAGAAAATTACAGCGAACAATGTTGCGCACGCTGATACGCCCAGTTTTACACCTGGTACAATCGAAGATTTTAAATCAGAAAAAACTCCATCTGGAATAAGATTGGGTGGAGTTAATACCACGCATCCTCGGCACATTGCCTTAACAACTCGTGTTCATGTGGGTGAATTCAAGGTTAATCAAGATAAGGTAAAAACCAACCATGATGTTGGCAATGGTGTTATTCTGGAAGAAGAAATGCTCAAAGTTTCTGAAACTCAAAATCAATATGCTGAAATGCTTAATCTTTATAGGAGGCAATACAAAATGCTCAGTATAGCTCTTGGCAAATAACTTAAGCAGGTTTTATTTTTTAGGAGAAAAAGATGGCCGGTTCAAGTTCAGTTTCAAGTTCAGTATCTAATCTTAGAAAAGCCCAAGTATCTGCGGCTGCGGCGATGCATGCGCAAACGGTTCGTTTGCGTGTTTTATCCGAGAACGTGGCCCATGGAGATTCAACATCTCCTGCGCCTGGCGTTGATCCTTACCGGCGAAAAACCGTTAGTTTTAAAAATGTATTTGATCGAGATTTGGGCATGGATTTAATTGTGGTGGATAATGTAGGCAGAGATAAATCTGAGTTGCATAAGGTTCACCGGCCTAATGACCCTGGTGCTGATGAACAAGGGTTTGTGAAGAAAACAAATGTTAATACGTTGATCGAGATGATGGATGTACGTGAAGCCACGCAATCCCATGACGCGAATTTAAAAGTTTATCAATCGGCCAATAGTATGCAAACCCAAACCATTGATGCCCTTAAAGGGTCTTAAGGGGTGTAATGGAAATATTTAGGAGAAGAAGATGAGTGTAATCGAAAAAGCAGGCGCACCTTCCACACATATTATTGGGGATGCTCATAAAGCAGCCATTGACCGATTGGGGGAAAATTTTAAAAATATCTTAGATCAAGCGGTTGGTACGATGAAAGTAGGGGAAAATGCTATGTCAAAAACTGCAAGCGATCAGATCGATGTGCTTGCAACCCTTGTGGCCATTAATAATGCTGAGGCAGCGATGAACACAATTGTGGGTATTCGTGACCGTGTTGTAACCGGTTATAATGAAACAATGCGCATGGCGATGTAGTTTTTATATTTACAAATGTCATACATCGATCTAATTGTTGACCTTTGAGGGCAAAATCCTTATCTTGTCCCAAGCGGGCGCTTAGCTCAGTTGGTAGAGCATCTGACTTTTAATCAGGTGGTCATAGGTTCGAATCCTATAGCGCCCACCAACACCCAAGATTAAATCCTACCGCATTAATCTCTCGGGTATTATAACATTGGGGGGCAATCCCTAAAATAATAATGATTTTCTGGATTTTAATGGTCAAGTTGTGTATAGTTCTTAGTCTAAAGCTAAGGGGATTTTGATGCGCATTGATTTGGATAGAAGGTCCAAAGCTGTTTTGCACCATGTAGTGGATGAATACATCCTGACGGGAGAACCTGTTGGGTCAAAAACAATTTGTCAAAAAGCTGAAACGCCGATCGGTTGAGGAAGCTGTGATTGGACATATGAAGAATGATGGTCATTTAGGGCGCAATTACCTGAAAGGAAGAGCCGGAGACAAGATGAACGCTCTTCTATCCGCCATCGGTCACAACTTCCTCCTCTTGCTCAGGTGGATCAGGCTTCTTTTTAGCCTTCTTCCGCTCTCTCATCTCAAACCTCATCCAGCCTTCTTGCCAGACATCCCTCCAGCCAATCCTTTTTTAACAGCCGACTAGATTGTCAATGTTCTTTTTTTGAGAATTTTAGACTAGAATCGCTTGATCTACCAGGGCACACTTATCTTTCAGCTGCGCAGTCTAGTCACGATGAAGCCTTTGTCGTTGAGCTTGTTGAACTAAATAGATGGGGTGCTGCCGCATAAGCCCTACAAACAGGTAGACAGGGTGCATAGAATACAGTGCAGAAAACAAAACAATGCCGCCACTCAGATAAAAAGCAGGCGTATACGAAGCAGGAATGTAATGACTCAAAGATGAGTGTTCATGTAGCCAAGACCCAGCTGTTACACTCCCAAAGGCTGCTGCGCACCATGAAAGCGGCGGATAGTAATAAGAGCCAGCTGCGCACACTGTTGAAAGAGTCGCCCCCGCCCGATTTAGCCATGGGTTGAGCGTTTCTATCCCGCGACCTGGAACAACTTCGCTGCAGCTTGCCCGGCTGATTTTTTGATAATCTTCTATGAGAATCGAGATATTGCCTCTCTCTCTTGCTTGGTTAATGGCAATAACCGCTTCTCTTGCGCCACCAAAACGTCCTTCTTCCACAAAATCTACCACGACAGCTGTTGGAAATAACTGCTCTTGAGTGCGGCAAAGATTGACCCTTCGAGCGATCATGCTGTAACCATTAATATGATTATAGTCCTTTGAGGCGGCTGGGTAAGATATTGTATGAAAATGGTTCATGATCAATAGGTTTTTATCTAAACCTTGGGCTCGGCCATCGCCTCTTCTCTCGCACCCCGGTGATGCAAAGAGGCTATACTTAGTCTCTCGGTACTCTCCAACATAAAAAATGCCCGTAGTTATCTCGGGACTATGAGGATCCACAGTATCTTCTCGCTTATCACTAAATAGAACAAGCCGTTTGTTGCCTTTTCTCATGCCTTCTAAAGTTAGATTTGGATCGTTTGGGTTTATCGTATTAAGGTGCCCGTTAAGCCCAGCAGCTTCCAAAAGAGCGTTAAGAGCACGCCATCCTGTGGGGGCAGGTCTTTCTTTAGGTGCTGTGTAACTTTCAATATAAAGCGTGATGATTTCACGGGAGTTGTGTCGCAAGAGCCTCTCTATCTCTTTAAAAAAATCAATAGCCTTCATGAGTGGCACTAGCGATGTTATCCCAGCGATAGGCGCCATTCCGCACGCATTGTGACAAAGGGCGAGATAGGAGTTTGAAGAGGGGCTGCCATCAGGATCATGCCAATGCAAATCTACCATAAAGCCCCTTACGCCATACTCAAACTGTTGAGAAATACGCATGACTTGCTGAGCATACCTCCAACCATCTTCATAATTGGCAAAGGCATTATGGGTCGTCAGCCAGGTTACATTACCATAGCTTCGAGTATCTTGGTAAGCTTCCAACAGCAACGACACGGAAGGCAATTTCTGAGCAAAAGCAACATCGCCACAGAAAAGAATGCCTCCTAGAAACACGATAAAAACTTTAAGATTCATGTTGACTTTTTTTAATAATAAATTGCCATTACATATCAAAATGGCACCCAGATACTTCTTTTGCCTGCTGGTAAACTTCTTTATTGTACCTGAAGAAAGTTGCAACAATACCTTTTGATTTTGAGGAAAGGTCTCTGAAAGCTTCTGTATTGGGACAAAAATACTTTTGAAAGCGAGCTATATATAAAATACCAACTTTATCACACGTATCGTTCTCATCAAAAAGCTGCAGCATTTTAACAGTAAAATCCTCTAGTTTCGATGTTAAAGAAGGGTCTTTAATGGCCTCATAGGGAGGTTCATCACTCGCCTTAATCCCGATGAGTTGGCTCATATAATATTTTGGTCTTTCTTTGATTGCATCTCCCTCAAACGAGCTTGGTATATCCTGATAGGAGATTCGTGAAGGTGGGCAATGGGGAAGCTTGCTTAAGTTAAGGGCTTCATCGGGTACAACGTAAGATAAGGCATTTTGGGATACAAGACACAAAACAGCTGCAAACAGACAGGAAGAAATTCGCATCATTTGACTCCATACAAGCTAGGGGAAAACGTAAGCGTAACCTAGCATAACTATTGAGCAAATGCAACAACGATTGAGCTTAATATACGCCAATGTTATCTAAGCAATTGATAAAAAACGAATCATTATAAAAGTGGTAGATTTTCTCTTACTTAGGGAATAGGCTATTAATCTCTAATTCTTAAACGCAAAGTGACAAGCAAGAATTGGTTGATGAGGCGTTTATCTTCCAAAACACTTTTATCTCTTTTGTATTGTAAAGAGTGCTTGTTCAAGTAGGATTCCGCCAATTGATCAAAGAAGATGTTGTTTTTTACCCGAGCTTCAACAAGTTCGCCAGATTTGTATTGGGATAAGAGTTTTTGGGCGGCTAACCTTGCTTCATCCAAAGTGATCAACCCATGTTCGCCTATGGATAGGCGCTTAAGGGCGTTTCGAGCATCACGATATTGGATGCAATAGGTCTTCTTACCGCTAGAGCGAATAACAATGCCAAAGCCACGCAGGCTTGAATCCCACAAAACAAGCTTTTCTCTCCTTAAAGCAGGGGAGCTGGCATCAATCAGTTTCTTGGTCAGTTTTACGCGCATACAGAAATGTCTGGGTACACAATAAATAACTGACTTTTAATCAGGTGGTCATAGGTTCGAATCCTATAGCGCCCACCAACACCCAAGATTAAATCCTACCGCATTAATCTCTCGGGTATTATAATATTGGGGTACAATCCCTAAAATAATAATGATTTTCTGGATTTTAATGGTCAAGTTGTGTATAGTTCTTAGTCTAAAGCTAAGGGGATTTTGATGCGCATTGATTTGGATAGAAGGTCCAAAGCTGTTTTGCACCATATAGTGGATGAATACATCCTGACGGGAGAACCTGTTGGGTCAAAAACAGTTTGTCAAAAACTAGGGTTTGATGTCTCTTCTGCCACGGTACGCAATGTGATGGCCCATTTGTCCGGTGTTGGCTTGCTTTATTCGCCCCATACTTCTGCTGGACGTTTGCCAACAGAAGCAGGCCTTAGACTATTTGTTCATGGGCTCTTAGAGTTTTGTCATTTAGGATTGGTTGAAAAAAAAGAAATTGAACGGATATGTCTTAAAAGCAACTTAGTTAAGGAAGCACTCTTGGAGGAGGCCACCCAAGTTTTGTCAGGGCTTTCTCGTTGTGTAAGTATGGTCATCACAGCCAAAACTGACGTTACATTGAGACAGTTAGAGTTTGTCCAACTTTCTACTCATCAAGGTTTAGTTGTTTTGGTGACAGAAGATGGAACGATTGAAAATCGTATTATTGACCTGCCACAAGGGACGCAGACTGAGGACTTAGCGCGTGCGGCCAACTATATCAATGCTCATTACAATGGAAAGTCCCTGGATGAGGTGAAGGTAGCTATTAGCCGAGAGATTAAGCAACATGAAACCCAATTGAATAAGATGGTTGCGCAACTGCTAGAAGTGGGCTTCAAAACTTGGGCGGAAAAAAGTAGTGAACTCATTATTAGAGGCCAAACGCAGCTGTTACAAAATATAACTCATGTGGATGAGCTGGAGCAAATTAAGGCGCTCTATAAGGTACTTGAAGAGAAGGAAAACCTAGTTGATTTGGTTGAAGCATCTATAACGGCCGAAGGTGTTCAAATATTTATTGGGGCTGAATCAAAGTATTGTCATGTGGCGGGTTGCTCTTTCGTGGTCGCCCCTTACATGAATGCCAAACGTAAGTTTATTGGCGCTATCGGGGTTGTGGGGCCTGCACGTATGAATTACAGTCGCATTATTCCAATGGTTGATTTTACAGCTAAACTTGTGACAAAACTTATAAACACCTGAAAATCGGGCTAGAAGATAGCAAGGAGCAAATTGATGGAAGAGTCAAAAGAGAAAAAAATAAAGAACAATGCAAATGAAAACGAGAGTTTGGCCACGGATATGGGTGAAGGTCAATCCATAGATATAAACGCTGAGTCTGCTTCACAAGTTGAGCAATTGCAGCATACTTTGGATCAAACCAGGGATCAATTATTGAGGGCATTGGCTGAAGTTGAGAATGTGAATAAGCGTGCTCAGAGGGATCGCGAGGAGACGGCAAAATATGCTTTAGCGCAATTTGCCCGTGAAGTTCTCGTGGTCGGTGATAACTTGCATCGAGCCTTGGCTAGCATTCCTATGGGTATGCCGCAGGAAGATGATACCCTTAAGCAATTGGCTGAGGGCGTAGAAATGACGGCGCGATCCTTAGAGCAGGTATTGGCCAGATTTAATGTCGTAGCTATTAATCCTGAAGGGCAACGTTTTGAACCAGATTGGCATCAGGCTATGATGGAAGTCGAGCATCAGACATTACCATCTGGGATGGTGGTGAATGTATTCCAGGTTGGCTATAAGATTCATGACCGCTTATTGCGCCCGGCAATGGTGAGTGTTTCTAAGGGGCAAGCGCATCCAACGAAAGTTGATATAAAAGCATGAAATTACGGTACACTGTTACCCATACATTTGTGCTAAAAGTTACCAAATATTAATCAAAAACATAGATGATTCTTTAAAAAGGAGTCTCTATGCTACAGCCACGATCATTATTTCGACTATTTTTATGGGGTGTTTGCTCTTTGCTCCCATATCATGTACTGGGTCAAACCACTTCATCTGGCGGACATGAAGGTGTTGCGCTTTTGAATCCAGAAGATAGATCGCCTTTGGAGGATGATAGTTCTAAGATAGAGAGCTCGGCCGCTAGGCTTAATAGGATAGAGGCGCAGTTATCCAAAGTAAGCGGTCAGGTAACATTGCCTGCCGCTAGAATTGCTCCTGCCGAAAAGCCAAGCGACACAGAGGCTGTGGGACCTCTGTCGAATGAGAAAATCAGTAATATCGCTCGAGAATATTGGGCAAGCATAAAGAAAGGGCCAGAAGGGTATCGTCATGTTTTTGGAACAAGATCTTCGTTACCAAGTGTAGGAGAGCCAAGCGTTGGCCCAACAGCTTCTCCTTTGGTGTCAGTTGCCTTAAAAGCATCGCCGACTCTTATTGTGCAAAACAAAGCTGAAGCGCGAGAAGACTTTCTTTCTGTTGTTGATTTTCTTGCTAAAGTCAATGGGGATACTTTGCCTGCGGCAAGTTCAGCTTATAGAGCTGTCGTACCCAAATATAATGATGCTTCTTGGGAGCATTTGCTGCTTTATCGGAACTTCGAGTACGGTAAAACATATGACTGGTTAACCTCTCAAGCATTTAAGGGACTTTCACCTGCAGATCAGGCGCATGCCCTTTTTCAAGCAGCTGAACTCATATCAAGAATGCCGGTTGGTAATGATAGGCAACATGCGGAACAACAGCATCATAATGCAACTGAAGGGTTTATTGAGGATTTTAGAAGATCAGCTACAGGTCAGAAAATTGTTGCGGAGATAAATGCTGCCCGGCCAGAGCCTGTAGTTGCATCTTTATCGGCAACACCTTCAAGCGTTGCTACAGCTACTCCTACTACGATGGTAGCGCCTGATGTTGCAGTTGCGCTTGATGCGACTGCGGCTGTTGCTGCAAAGGCACCTGATGTTGCAGTTGCGCTTGATGCGACTGCGGCTGTTGCTGCAAAGGCACCTGATGTTGCAGTTGCGCCCGATGCGACTGCGGCTGCTGCTGCGAAGGCAGCCGAAGAAGCTGAGAGGAGGCAGTGGCAAGATAAGCTACTGGCATTATTTGGTCCAGCGCATGTGTTAACCGAGAGTGCTGAAGCACCCGTTGTGGGATCATCTAAAGTAATACACCCTTCTGAGCCAAAGAGAGCCAAGACATTGGAAGATGTTGATCATCTGAAGGGTGGGATACGTCCAGATTTTGCTGGAGTGGTAGCAGCTGAGATAGCCAAAGCTCAGGCAAAGAAGGAGCAGGCGACGCGCGAAGCCGCCGCCGCGGCAGAGGCACGGTCACAGGAAGTGCGTGGCACGTTTGGTAAAGCGATTGCAACTGTGATGGATCAGAACGCTAAGAAGCGAGCCGAGGGGAAATCTTTAGCAGAGAAAGTAGCAAAGATAGGCCAAACATCCTTAGCTGAAAAGAAGGAGCAGGCGACGCGCGAAGCCGCCGCCGCGGCACACGAACATAGCTTATCCGCAGCAGGTCTTTTTGAGAGGGCTAAAGCAAAGCTTGTGGAGACTGAGCTGGCCAGAAAAACCCTAGATGATCAACGACAAAAAAATCAAAGAACAGCGAAAGAGTTTGTAGAGTCTCATTTGAAAGATGCGGAAGGTCGTCTTACCGACAGTTTTTATCAAGGGGTTTTAAGAGCTGCCGAATCACAAGAAGCTGAAGTAAAGGCGTACATTATTAAGGAAGTTAGTGCTCGTTTTAATGATCATATGACGCGCCTTAGGGCCTATGATGAAGGAGTAGATAAGGGTACGATTGCTGATCCGCATGAGATTATCGTTGATGGTGAGGTATCGAGTGCTACCATGCCAAAACTAACAGTCGAAGCTCCCGAAAGGCTGCTCTTTACGGAAACAACCGCCAACATGATTTTGTCAGCCGCAGCGAGGGTTAGAGAAACTGGTCATGCGGTTGGGGAGCATAGCGTGGATACATCTGTTTCTTACGAGATTGTTTCACAGAGGATTTTCGAACAATCAGAGAGTGCTGGTCGTTCTGCGGAGGGTGGTGCATATGGGCAAAAGCTTGCCAAAATATATAAACTTCTTGAATTGAGTGAGGGACATACTCCTGAGATTAGGGCATTTATCGCGGCACGTATTGAATCTGAAGGCTTGCATACGCTGCCATTAGCACTACAAGAGCAAGTTCAGGGGCTAAAAGCAATGCCTGCTGCTACCTCAAAGCACGTTCAGCACAATGAAAGTGAAAGCCATAAGCGTTTAACTAATGCTGTATCATATTTTGAAACATTGCCCTCAGATAATCCTCATGCACAAAGGGCAAAAGAAATATTCCATGAAGTTGAAGCTGCTTTCCGGGAAGCCAAAAAAGGAGATCTCCCCGTATGGTTGCATAATGATTTAATGGAGTTGTACGGTAAGGTTTTTGAAGCTGCAAAAGCAGAACCCAAAGAGGTTCGTGAAGCCTTAGTTGGTTACGTGCAAGCTCAGCATGGACTCCATGCTTCCAGCAAGGCTTTATCCATTCAGTTTGGGTGGGATACGGTGGAAGGCTTGATTGAAAAAGAACGAGCCAGTTTAGCTGCGCCAGCCGTTGCAGATGACAGTGCTCAAAGAAGTGGTGATGTGAGTGGAAGTATGGAGGATGATCTGCATCTAGAGACTTCTGCAAATGTGGCAGAAAGTGCTCATACATGGTGGGATACGCCAACTGTTGCCTACAAAGCAAAGGCGAAGCCTTCGGCTGAGGTTATCCATGAAGCTGAAGGCTACATGTTGCGCCATCCACGTTTTTCGGAATCATATACGGCTGCAATGGAGTATGCGAAAGATGTTCCGCCTTCAGATCAATATAAGATGCTTGTAAAGCTGCGTTCACTTGCAGGTGCAACATGGATGTCAGACAAGGAGCGTGGTGAAATCGAGCATATTTTTGCAGAGCATGAAGAGCGACTTAAGCCTCTTTTGTCTGAAGTTGAACATAATGCTATGGATGTTCACAAAAGGGCTGCTGGCCTTATCGCTGAGTTTGCTAATCACGATGATTTAGTCCGTGAGGATGATTATAGCCGAGTTTTGTTGGAGGTAGCAAAGCGTGATCCAGAAGCGTATGAAGCCGCTTCGGAGCATCTTATGTTGATAGCGCACCATAACATGGATCAGAAAGCCGATACGGAATTTGGCTCTTTGCGCATTCCAGCTATGGCAGATCGTGTCCTGGAAGAGCACAAAACAGCTCAAAGGGAAGCAGCTGAGATAGCTGAGCAATCGCGCATTGCAGCTGCTATTGCTGCTGAGCGTGATCGTAAATCTGCGTCTGTCGCTGTCTCAAAAGCCAAAGCTTCCACTCGCGTTGAAAGAAAACTTGCGGATATGGGAGAAGCTCGCCAAGCTGAGGTAGCCGCATTCCATGAACCGCTTCGTGTGCTCGTTGGTGAGTTGTACAAAAAATATGGGTCTGAGGCATGGAAGTTTATGGAACGAGCTGGTGCGCAAGGTTCGGCTAATTTTGGCCCTATCAAGGCTAGCATTGACGCTCTTCATGCTGAATTAGCTAAAGATCCTAATTTGGTTAATCATGCTGAATTGCAAAGGCACCTTGGTATTATAGAGTCTAATGCTGGAAGCCTTAATAGGACTGGCAACTTGAAAAAAGGTGAAATATCACGTGATTTTGTCAGTCTTAAACAAAAGTATAGGCAATTAACAGGTCATGTTAGTGAAAGTCGTATCGTGCCAGTGCGTCATGCTGTGCAGGTTTTACAGGAGTTTGCTGATCTACATCTCACTGAAGCTGTTTTAGACAAATTTCGTGAGTCCGTTGTGGTTAAGCAGCTAGAACATGTTGAGGAGGTTGTAGCGTCGGCCCGAGGAAAAAATGAGCAATTTAAGGTTCTGTTGGCAACGGTTCAAGCAGAAGTGGTAAAGCCAAAAGCAACGGTTGACCATGCAGTTGTGGAAAGCAGTGTTGCTCAAATGAAGGAACTTTTGGGGCAAATGAGTGGTGTCCCTCTATCACGAAAAGCCGATCTTGAGCATACGCTGGAGTCTCTATCGCAGAGGCATGGTGATTATATGACCGTCCACGGTATTAAAACGACAGGTGTAACGACTGTGGCAACAACGAGTGCCGGCGTTCACAAAACGTCACATGATCAGGTAGGTGGGGAGCATATCAACACTCTGCCTGCTAATCACAAGGAAGGAGAAAAGGCTTTGCCTGGAGTCTCTCATGAGGAACATCAGGGTCCTGTTTTAGATAAGCCTGTTCACCATGATGCCAATGCTCCGCATATGCCTGCCGGTGTGACTTTACATGAAGCTCATGTCGTTCCAGGTGTTGTGCATGGGAAGTAGGTTTCTGATTGTGACCAACAAAGGTTGAATTAATCGAGCAACCTTTCGATTCAATTAAAATAGGTTTGGTTGTGGTATCGTGCCCATCATTGTTGGGCAGGGTTGCTAAACCTTGTGAGTTAAAAATTTTAAGAGATTTGTGTTGACAATCAGCCTGGGAATCAATTATGACTATATAATAATCAACAAAAACACATTATGGATAGTCATTATGATGCCTGTTAGCATGAACATTTCAAAGCTCAATAAAATTTTATCCGCTCTTTTAGCGACATTTTACTTCAGTTGCCCATCCCATTGCGCTGTCATTCGTGATGATATTGACCCTGAGGCCTACCAGATCTTTAAGGATCAGCATGCACATTTATCGCGTTCAGTGTGCGGTGTTGTAATTTATGACCGTGATACTGAAATTTCGGGCGCAACATCAACATACATTGGCAAAGATAAAAATGGAGATCATCTATTTCTAACGGCAGCACATGTCTTTCGCGAATTAACGACGTATCATATTGGAAGAAGAAGTAAGGTTAATAAGCCAAAAAATATGGCATTTGTTGTTTGCTTAGATGGTAAAAATCGACATTATAATCACATCAGAACAATTATCGAGTGCCCCGGCTTCCATAATGTTCCTGATTATGCGGACATCAGTGAGTGGGCGCCAATCCCTGATGTTGCACTTGTGACAATTTCGGGGAACATGACTTTGCCTGTTGTGCCAGCAAAGATTGCAACCAAGAGTATTGCTGAAGAAATATCAGTTGAAGCAGGAGGGCCTGTAAGCGCTAAAAGATCGCTAACGATGGTCGGTTGGGGGAAGGCAGGCACTCATAAAACCGGTGCCAAGGATCCTGCTCAAGACTTCATGACATGGGTGCAGCTGACTCAGCAAGTTCCTACCCATGATGACGGTAGCTTCATTAAGAGTTATGCTTAAAATACATTACGGACTATTCTTTATGATCAGGGTGAAAAAGCTCAGCGCCTAGGAAAATTCGAGAGTCTGCCAATACTTTTAACGAAAAAGAAATTCGAGAATGACATAGCTCGCTACATGTCACTTGTTTATGGGTTTTTTGTGGCAAATCAAGTTTGCCAAATTCAAGAAAAGACAGAATCGCTCAGATCAATACAAAAAGATGAGGCTACTAAACAGCTTATTGCTGATAAGTATTTGCTAGGTTTTGCGCATTCTCGATTCGGTATGAAAGGTTTTTATGTTACCCCAGATGCCTTGCCGTTTATGTGTGTACCTGCAGAAGCTGATAGCGGTGCGCCTATTTTTGATGCCAGCGGACATCTTGTGGGGGTTAATGTGCGTTTTGATCCTGAATTAGATTTTGCTGGAAACAAGAAAAGCGCACGTGATTATGAGATTGTCAATTTTTATGAAAGAGTAGATTATCCGGCAGTGGCAGCTTTTATTCGCTCGCATCTATCAGAATAACGTTCGTAATTTTTCTGTTAAGCCATAGACCTCCACCATAGGTGGAGGTCTGAAACGCTTCGCTTGGGCCACTAAAAGCGGTTTAGTTAACTAAACCGCCGCTCTTTTCCCTGTCATCCCCGTGCTCTTTTTTTTGTCACCCGTGCTCTTTTTTTTGTCACCCTCGCGAAAGCGGGGGCCCATATAAGTCCTGGATCCCGGATCTGCGTCCGGGAAGACAAAGGAGAGGTTGCGGGAAGACACTGTTTTTCCCTGTCACCCTCGTGCGTTCATTGTCACCCACGCGCGTTCATTGTCACCCTCGCGAAAGCGGGGGCCCATATAAGTCCTGGATCCCGGATCTGCGTCCGGGAAGACAAAGGAGAGGTTGCGGGAAGACAAAGGAGAGGTTGCGGGAAGACAAAGGAGAGGTTGCGGGAAGACACTGTTTTTCCCTGTCATTCCCGTGCTCTTTTTTTTGTCACCCACGCGCGTTCATTGTCACCCACGCGCGTTCATTGTCACTCGTGCTCTTTTTTTTCGTCATTCCCGTGAAAACGGGAATCCACCTTTTTTACAAATCTAAGATCAGTTAAGCTGGAAGACTCATGGATCCCCGCATACGCGAGGAAGACAAAGAGGTGTGCGGGGTGGCCAAAAGGAGGTGTGCGGGGTGGCCAAAAGGAGGTGTGCGAGGCGACCAAAAAGAAGTGACAGCTCGCCACCACAGGTAAAGATTTTTTGTTATGCAATAAAAAGGAGCTCACATTGTTAGCCTCTTTTTTCTATGGGGTGGACTTAAAGCTAATTAGCCGCGCCTCGTTCTTTAGGTGCCTTTGTTTCGATCAAAATTGGTTTGGTCTTGCCATCGACAACTTCTTTGTTAACAATGACTTCGCCATCTTGCTGTAGATCTGGAATTTCAAACATGGTTTCCAATAGGATGCCTTCCATAATGGACCTTAAACCTCTAGCGCCAGTTTTGCGAGCAACCGCTTTTTGAGCAATTGAAGATAACGCATCATCGGTGATGGTCAGCTTCATTTGCTCTAATTCAAAGAGGCGACCATATTGTTTAACCAATGCATTCTTGGGGCGTGTTAAAATGTCAACCAGCGCTGCTTCGTCAAGGTCAGACAAAGTTGCAATGACAGGTAACCGGCCAATGAATTCAGGGATCAATCCAAACTTCAGGAGATCTTCAGGCTCTACTTCTCTTAAGATATCGCCAACACTGCGCGCATCTGGGCCTTTGACGCTTGCGCCAAATCCAATAGAAGAACTAACGCCGCGGGCAGAGATGATTTTCTCAAGGCCCGCAAAGGCTCCGCCACAAATAAATAATATATTGGTAGTGTCAACCTGGAGGAATTCTTGTTGAGGGTGTTTGCGGCCGCCCTGTGGAGGAACAGAAGCAATTGTGCCTTCCATAATTTTCAAAAGTGCTTGCTGAACACCTTCGCCAGAAACATCTCGGGTGATGGATGGGTTATCGGATTTGCGGGAGATTTTGTCCACTTCGTCAATGTAGACAATGCCCTTTTGAGCTTTTTCCACATTGTAATCTGCCGCCTGAAGCAATTTGAGGATGATGTTTTCGACATCTTCGCCAACATAACCCGCTTCTGTTAGAGTGGTAGCATCGGCCATGGTGAAAGGCACGTCTAGAATTCGAGCAAGTGTTTGTGCTAGAAGGGTCTTGCCGCAACCAGTTGGCCCAATGAGCAGGATATTTGATTTAGTAAGTTCAAGGTCATTATTATAAGTGGCATGGGCCAAGCGTTTATAATGGTTGTGAACCGCAACGCTCAAGACTTTTTTAGCCTGCTCTTGTCCGATGACATAATCATCCAAAATGGAGCAAATATAGCTTGGAGTCGGGATTTTCTCCGCACCTTTGAATGCTTCAGCCTTATTCTCCTCGCGGATAATATCTGTGCAAAGATCTACGCACTCATTGCAAATAAAAACGGTAGGACCTGCGATGAGCTTTTTGACTTCGTGTTGGCTCTTTCCGCAGAAAGAACAGTATAAGATATTCTTTATATCCCCACCGTTACTTGACTTACTCATCACACATTCCTTTGGGCGTTTTTAAAAAGGTTTGAACTTGCATTTGTTTCGTTCATTATTCGATTATTATGACACTGAAACACCAAAAAACAGTTAAAAATGCTAACTATTCTTTTCTGCAGATGCATCGGGTCTCTTTTCAACAATATGATCAATGAGTCCAAAACTAACGGCGTCCTCTGGTCTTAAGAAGCGGTCTCTCTCGACGGCTTCTTCAATAACAGATAATGGTTGCCCAGTACACTTTACATAAATTTGATTCAAAAGAACTCGAATGGCAAGGATTTCTTTCGCCTGGATTTCGATGTCCGTTGCTTGCCCCCGTGCTCCCCCATGAGGCTGATGGATCATGACGCGTGAATTTGGGAGGCAAAATCTTTTTCCTTTTGCTCCAGCAGTCAAGAGCAGAGAGCCCATGGAGGCTGCCTGGCCAATGCAAACAGTGGCAACATCTGGTTTGATGTAATTCATGGTATCATGAATCGCTAGGCCGGCAGTTACGACGCCACCTGGAGAATTGATATAAAGGTAAATATCTTTTGTCGGATTTTCCGATTCAAGAAATAAAAGCTGAGCACAAATTAGGCTTGCCATTTGGTCTTCAACTTCTCCAGTAAGGAAAATAATTCTTTCCTTGAGTAATCTTGAGAAAATATCGAATGATCGTTCGCCACGTGCCGTTTGTTCCACAACCATTGGTACAAGTGCACTCATTTCTGGCCTATCAAATGGAAACCCTGTCATTAATGTCCTCATTATTAATCTTTAACAAAACGTAAATTGTTTGTAAAATTTTTATAAAATTGTATATGTGTCGCGTATACCATTTGTTTAAAAGCTTTTTACGCTTTTACATTACACCAAATTTATTAACAATTTATCGTTTTGCTACCTTCATCTTAAAGCTCGTCGATTTTTTCCATGAGTTCTTGAGGTGTGACAGTTTTTTCACTCACTTCAATGGTGCTGAAAATATGATCGACAACTTTTTCTTCAAAAAGTGGCGCTCTCAATTGCATGAGGATGTCCTTATTTTTGGAGTAATACTCAAAGACTTGCTGTTCTTGGCCAGGGAATCTTTGTGCCTCAGCAACAATGGCGCGCCTTAGTTCATCGGGCGTGACCATAACATTTTGACGGCGGCCAATCTCGGCTAGAAGTAGGCCAAGCCGAACGCGACGAACAGCAATTTGCCTGTATTCCTTCTTAAGATCATCCTCACTTTTGTGGGCGTCTTCGCCTAGGACTTCTTCACGCGTACCATTTTCAAGGGCATGTTGAAGTTGGTGCCAAATAGAATGGAACTCTCCTTCTACCATGGTTTGAGGAACATCAAAATCATAGTCACCTGCGAGCGCATCCAGCAATTGGCGCTTCATATGGGTTCGGATCAGGTCGCTATATCCGGCTTTAATATCACTGTAAATAACTTTGCGTAGCTCGCCCAATGTTTCGAAGCCTAATTTTTTGGCAAATTCATCATCAGCTTTGGAGGGTATTTTTTCATTAATTTCATGAAGCGTTACGGTGAATATGGCATTTTTCCCGGCCAATTTCTTTTCGTGATAGCTTTCAGGGAATGGAACTTTTACGGTTACAACTACGCCTTTTTTGGCGCCAACAAGTTGTTCCTCGAACCCAGGAATGAAAACACCTGAGCCTAACTCCAGCTCAAAACCCTTATCACTGCCGCCGTCAATCTTGGAGCCATTTTCAAGTTTGCCGTCAAAATCAATAGTTACAATATCACCAGCTTGGGCGGCACGCTCTTTCTTAATAGGCACGGCTGTGAAATTACGTTCACAAATTACTTTAAGCCGCTCGTCTACCTCATCTTCGTTGATGGTGACTTTCAAGCGTTCAATGGAAACTTTATCCATTGGTTTTGGCTCGATATGGGGTGTATTCTCAATAGTGAGAATAAATTCAACATCTTCACCTTCTTTGCCTTTGATTTGAGAAATCTGAGGCTGCATGACAGGTGTAAGCTTGTGATCGTTAATGACCTGTTGGATGGAGTTTTCCACGATATCACTTAGGACTTCCTCGCGTGTGGATTTGCCATAGCGCCTTTTCAGTTCGGCCTGTGGGACCTTACCATTGCGAAATCCAGCAATCTTAACTTTTGGGCTAATGTCGGCCAAACGTTTTGTTACGAGATCCTCAACATCCAAATTTGGGATAATAACTTTAAATTCTCTGGTTAAGCCTTCATTTTTAACTTCGGTAATATTCATCTTAAGTTCATCCTGAGTAACAAGAAAAAATGTTTAGAGCTTTGCCATATATGGTGCGGGCGGAGGGACTTGAACCCCCATGACGCGAGTCGCCAGATCCTAAGTCTGGTGTGTCTACCAATTCCACCACGCCCGCGAGGCAGCGTTCTAAACAAAAAAGTCTTACCATATCAAATTTATTTGTGAAACCACCATTTATCAATACTGAAAATTTTTTACGGGTTTAGGGGCTATGTTGTGATCCTTGAACAGCATAAGGGGCATTTGGGAGGTCAGACAGATATCAATCGTCTTTAGCTGCTGCCTTGCAACCTAACTTCCTCCAGCATTTTTTCGACAGCATTAAGCAAGAATCGAATATCGCTTGGTTCATTTAAGCGGTGGTCGCCACCCTTGATGAGATTGAGGTTGGCGCGTGGGTCGAGCCATTTTTCCACCAAGGCCAGCGAGCACTCCCATGGGACATCTACGTCATTCAGCCCATGAAGCAATGATAAAGGGATGCGACAATTTATGGGCTTCGTTAATACTAAGTGATTTTGGCTTTCTTCAATCAATTTTAGGGTGATTGGATAAGGTGCGCCATACATGGATGGTCTTAAGAAATAACCATTCTTCTCAAGAGCAAGGTTTTGTTCGGCTGAAAGGCGTTTTGCAATTAACTCTGTGGTAAAATCTGGTGCTGCTGCAACCCCAATAATGCCACAAACTTTATGTGGATTATCTTGTGCTGCTAGGACGCTCATCCAACCACCCATGCTGGAGCCTACGCATATTACCGGCTGATCAACCAAGTGTGTGAACACATCCACAAGGTCTTGTCGCCAAACACCAATGGTGCTATTGGCAAATTCACCCCCAGATTCGCCATGACCTGTGTGGTCAAAGCAAAGGAAGGCGTGATTGTTGGTGCGGCACCAGGCTGCTAACTCTTGAGCTTTTACGCCATCTTTATCGGAGTTAAACCCATGCAGGAAAAGAATTCCTGGTGACCTACCTTCGATCTTATGATACGCAAGATGGGGTAAGTTCGGCCGTTGGAAGATGGATGACATTTCTTTTCTCTTAAAACCATTAGTAGGATCTAAACAACATGATGAAATTGTCCATTTGTCAAGTTTTGCCTGCACTTGAAATGGGAGGCGTGGAGCGAGGTACGCTTGATATCGCTCAGGCAATTGTCGCAAAGGGGTATGACAGTATTGTCATATCTTCTGGAGGTAAATTGGTTGCTGACCTTGAGTCGATGGGCAGCTTACATGTAACCTTGCCGCTTTCGTCTAAAAATCCATTTACCATCTTTAAAAATGCTCAACTTTTGAAACAGCTCGCTTCGCAAATGGGCATTGACCTTTTTCATGCACGTTCACGTGCGCCTGCTTGGAGCACCCTTCTTGCCGCTAGGGCTTTACGCTTACCGTTTGTGACCACTTATCATGGGACTTATAACGGTAAAACTTACCTCAAGCGATTATATAACAAAGTGATGACCCGGGGGGATGTGGTGATTGCACCATCCATTTTTATTCGCAACCATATTTTGCACACATATGGCTATCATTTAGCGCCTAAAATCCGTGTTATTCATAGAGGTGTGGATACAGAAGTGTTTAAACCATCCAAAGCTTTGGATCAAAGAGGGAAGGCGCTTCGAAAAAAGCTGGGTGTTCCTGAAGGGGCAAAATTTATTGTCATGCCGGCACGCTATTCTCGTTGGAAAGGGCATGAAGATTTTATCGAGCTTCTGTTTCTTTTTACGCAAAGCTATCCTGAGCAGGAGATATTTGGCGCCATTATGGGTGAGATTTCTGGGCGAGAAGATTATGTTAGGCAGCTTCAGAGGGAGATTAACGAGATTGGGTTAGCCGATAGGCTCAAGTTATGCAATGCCCAAAAAGATATGCCGACGCTTTATGCCGCAGCGGACTTAATTTTGTCACCCTCAAGAGAACCAGAGGCTTTTGGGCGTGTGGTAGCGGAAGCTGGGGCAATGGAAAAACAAGTTATTGCAATCGATCATGGGGGCGCAAAAGAAATTGTTCTTTCCGGGGTGACAGGCTGGTTAGCGCCCCTAGGGAACCTTGCCAAGATGGTCGAAATTATGGCCGATGCCATAAATTTACCCGAAGCTGAAAAAATAGCTATGGGAAAAGCAGCGCGCAAACGCATTGTGGAGAAGTTTAGCCTGAAAGTTATGCAAGCTGAAACCATTAAAATTTACGAGGAATTATGTCGTATGAGAGAGGGGCAATGAGTAGCAGTGAGTCGATCCTTGTTATTCGACATGGGGCTTTGGGGGATTTTGTTCAGTCTATCGGTCCATTTCACGCAATTCGTGCGCGGCATCAAAATGCCAGAATCATATTGTTGACGGCACCTTTCCTTCAAAAGTTTGCTGCAATGATGCCGTTTTTTGATGAGGTATGGGTGGACACGCGCCCCCGTTGGATGCAAGCGGTGAGTCTGGTAAAGTTGATGCTCAAGATCAAAAAGCCGAGCTTCAATCGTGTGTATGATTTGCAAACGTCAGGACGGACAGCTTTTTATTTTAAACTGCAAAAATTGTTTTATGGCCTTTTAGGCGGTAAAATGGCCGAGTGGTCATCCCATGTTCCAGGGTGTACCTTTGCGCATGCCACATCTGAGCGGGTTAAGATGCACACGCTAGACCGGCAAAGGCAGCAGCTGTTGTTGGCGGGTTTTTCGGATGTGCCGGCGCCACATTTTGATTGGATTCCACAAACCGATGTTCCGCCATTTAAGCTGAAAAAACCATTTGCCCTTATCGTGCCCCAGGCTTCAGCTCATCGTCCAGAAAAATGCTATCCTTTGGCAGAATTTCGCGCTCTTATGGATCTTTTTATTGCCAAAGGCGTAACCCCAGTTGTGATAGGTAGCGAGCAAGACAAGGACATTAGCTTGAGTTTGAGTCAAATTCAGCAGGAAAAAGTGATAGACCTTCGAGGCAAAACGCAGCTGGAGGATCTGGTTTTATTGGGGAGGCATGCGGATGTTGCTGTTGGGAATGACACAGGGCCCATGCATATGTTTGCAATAGCGAGTTGCCCGGTTGTGGCCCTTTTTTCTCATGCTTCAGACCCAAGCCTTTGCGCGCCTCGCGGGAAGAGAGTGGTGATTTTGAGAAAAGAAAGCTTTGAAGATCTCCCTGCCGCACTAGTTTGGGAATATGTTGAAGACGTTCTTGACAGTTAGCTAAAACTAAGCAACACCTAAATTTGGTGCATATACAATATAGTGAGGGAAAACGTGATTCGTCTGTCTTTGCCTGATGGCCAGGTGCGTGAATTTGAACAAGCGCTTACTGGCTTTGAGTTTGCACAGCATATTAGCCCTAGTCTGGCTAAAAAAGCTGTGGCCATTCGTGTTGATGGAAAGCTCAAGGATTTGACGACAACGATTACGACAAACGCTTCGGTGGCAGTGGTTGTGCGCGAAGAAGAGGATGGCCTGGATGTGCTACGGCACGATGCGGCCCACGTGATGGCAGAGGCTGTCAAGGAATTGTATCCAGAGACACAAATTACCATTGGCCCAACCATTGAAGATGGCTTCTTTTATGACTTTGCTAGGGATAAACCATTTACGCTGGATGATTTGGCTGTCATTGAAAAAAGGATGCATGACATTGTGGATCGTAACGAGGCCATTACCCGTATGGTTTGGTCTCGTGAAGAAGCCAAGGCATTCTTCAAAGAGCAGAAAGAGCATTTTAAAGTTGAAGTGATTGATGCTATTCCTGGCAATGAAGAAATTTCTGTTTATCAGCAAGGTGAGTTTATCGACGTTTGCCGCGGCCCGCATTTGCCATCAACACAAAAGTTGGGGCACGCTTTCAAGCTGATGCGAGTGTCAGGTGCTTATTGGCGTGGTGACGCTAAGAACGCTTCTTTGCAACGGATTTACGGAACCGCATGGAGCAACGAGGCGGACCTTAAGGCTTATCTGTTTCGTCTTGAAGAGGCGGAAAAGAGAGACCATCGTCGGCTTGGTCGTGAGATGGGGCTTTTTCATCTGCAAGATGAGGCTGCGGGAAGCGTTTTCTGGCATCCAAAAGGGTGGACTCTCTATCGCACCCTTGAAAGCTATATTCGCCAAAAGTTGGACGTGGATGGGTATGTTGAGGTCAAGACTCCGCAGATTGTGGATAAGAGCCTTTGGGAAGCATCAGGCCACTGGGATAAGTTTCGGCAAAACATGTTTACTGTGGAAACAGAGGATAAAGTTTTTGCCGTTAAACCTATGAACTGCCCTTGCCATGTTCAAATTTTTAAGCAAGGTCTGAAGAGCTATCGAGATCTGCCGTTGCGTATGGCGGAGTTTGGGTCATGCCATCGCAATGAGCCATCTGGGGCGCTCCATGGTATCATGCGCGTGCGCGCCTTTACCCAAGATGATGCGCATATATTTTGTTCGCCAGAGCAAATCAATGATGAGACCAAAAAGTTCTGCCGCTTGCTTGAAGGAATGTATAAAGATCTTGGCTTTGATCAATTTTTCATAAAATTTTCAGATCGCCCTGAGATGCGTGCCGGAGATGATGCTATTTGGGATCAGGCCGAGTCTGCGCTTAAGGCCGGTGCGAAAGCAGCTATGCTGGAATGGAAATTGAATCCAGGTGAAGGGGCTTTCTATGGCCCAAAGCTTGAATTTGTGTTGAAAGATGCCTTGGGGCGAGAATGGCAGTGTGGCACATTGCAGGTGGACTTTGTCTTGCCGGAACGTTTGGATGCTTCGTACATTGGGGAAGATGGCAAGAAGCATCGTCCAGTGATGCTTCATCGGGCCGTATTAGGGTCATTTGAGCGCTTTATTGGGATTTTGATCGAACATTATGCGGGCAGGTTCCCGTTCTGGCTTGCTCCTGTTCAAGTGACAATCGCGACGATCACATCTGACGCTGATGAGTATGCTGGGGAAATTAGAGGCTTATTGGCGGCACAGGGCATTCGTGCTGAGTTGGATTGCCGAAATGAGAAGATCAACTACAAGGTTCGCGAATTGAGTCTTGCCAAAGTTCCAGTGATTGCTGTTGTGGGGAAAAAAGAGGCGCAAGAGCGGACTTTGGCCTTACGTCGTTTGGGGTCACAAGAGCAAGAGATTTTGTCTGTTGATGAGGCGATCAAAGTATTTTCTCAAGATGCAAAGGGGCCCTTTGATAAAAAAAGGCCCATTGTCGCTTAAGAAATAGTTGAACTTGAGGCATATAGTGTTAAATTAAGATAATGCAGAGCGAGATTCTGCTCGAGAGCTTTTGTTAATTTTTATAAAGGAGAAGACTTGTCAACGGTAAATCAAGATGGTGGCCCAAGGGTAAATCAGGCCATTACGTCCGCTAAAGTTCGTCTGGTTGATGAAAATGGGGAAATGGTAGGTATTGTCAGCAAAGCCGAAGCGCTTCAAATGGCTGAAGAGGCTAGCTTAGACTTGGTTGAAGTGTCGCCAAATGCAGATCCGCCTGTTTGTAAGATTCTTGATTACGGCAAGTATAAATATGAAGCCCAGAAAAAGAAGGCTGAAGCTAAGAAGAAGCAAAAAGTCATCGAAATTAAAGAAATCAAGATGCGCCCTGTCATTGATGAAAATGACTATCAGGTTAAGATGCGTAACGTTCGTCGATTTTTGGAAGATGGTGACAAGGTTAAAATCACTATGCGCTTCCGTGGCCGTGAAATGAGTCACCAAGAGCTAGGTATGGAAATTTTGCAGCGTATCCAGGAGGAACTTAAGGATAGCATCAAAATCGAGCAAACTCCTAAGCTTGAAGGCAAGCAGATCATCCTTATCATGGCGCCTGCTACTGGTTAAATGGTGTGCTTGTCTTTGTCTTCCCGGATACCTCCCTTTGCCATCCCGCACACCCTTTTTGTCTTCCCCGCACACCGCCCTTTGTCTTCCCAGGCACCTCTCTTTGTCTTCCCGCACATACTCTTAGTCATTCCCGCACAGCCCCTTTGTCTTTCCCGCACTTGATGCGGGAACCCAGGTTTTTTATGGCCCCCCGCTTTCAGCGTTGCCTAAAGGCTCCCGTTTTTATGGCTCCCCACTTTCGCGAGGACGACAGAAAAAGGAGCGGCGATGGCAGGAAAAAAGCGAGGATGGCAGTGATCTGGCAATTGCATAAAAACTATGCCCAGGTAAAAAAATGTTCTTACTCACATCCGACTAAGGAAATAAACCTGGCAACATAATCTGGGGTGGAAGTAAGTTGGGAATCTCCAGAAACAGTGAGTCGAGGGAATGTAAAGCAAGAGTGCATGATAGATAGCGTTTGCTCTTCGTTTGGCTGCAGAGTGGTTGACTGTAGTTGTTCTGTATAAAGCATGAAATCTTGAGGAAGAAGATGCTTACCCTTGAAATGAACGGTGACATTAGTTGGGTTTAAGTTTTTGACATGCATCTCTTTGACAAACAGATCGTCTGATTGGGCTTTGTCTGTACATGTGACTTGAAGGTTTGTGCATTTGGAAGCAGGTTGCGGCTCGCAATATGTCAGGGCTATATTGCTATATAGCCCGTCTGGTCCGCATTCTCCTTTGCTCATTTCGTTGCTTAATGCATTGCCGGCGGCTGATTCTGGGGCGAAAATGTGCGATAGAGCAAGAAGTATCCCTGGTATGAAAGTCTTGACGTTGGTTTTATTTTTCAAAATCATAGTGTTTTCCCTGTAGTTTGATTGTTTGATAGTGATCATCATACTTGAAAAACAAAGAAAAGAATATTTTTATAATAATAGCTTGTTAGAAGTCGTCGGTATTTATTGGCGTTAGGCCAAATTATGTTGATGAGAGCAGGCATTGGTACTTAAGAAAATGAGGTGAATTAATTCCCGGTGCTTGGTGTCATTTGTTTGGCCTAAAGCTCATCTGCATAATTTTTCGTCTCTTTACATCGAACGAATAAAGGTTTTACGCTAATTATGCTTGTTAATCATGCAAGGTTGACCTGCGTGAGAACGCAAAAAGCAGCGCTGGGTTTGCCAGAGCTGCTTTGCTTCATTAAGTCCATGATATTCTGTGGTATACGGCTTAACTGGTGATTAATTTTTTGCATTAAATTATGTCCTGGTAAAGAAAATATTTTTTGTTTCTGCTGTGAAAAATTTTCACGGTATAACACATATTGTTATTATACGAAGAATTGAGTTTTTGGAGGGCTAGGAGTAAGGTAGAGTTATAAAGAAGATAAGTATAGTAAAAATGTAAGAAAGGTTCCTGCAATGCGCCTCCCCCCTCCATGAGTGGCTATATTTAAGAAGTTAGGAAATGCCCCGACTCTTTTATTTTAAGTTTTATGAAGCTTAAGAATGACTTTATGCGTGTATTATTTTTTAAGTAATATGGGTATAAGAAGTATATGTGATGTGTCCCATTCCCTTCTGGGATGAATCCTTTTATTGTTAGAGGAACTAGGTCTGATTTTGCAGCAATATATTTAGGGAGCATGATAATGCCTGCTCCCTGGAGTGCAAAATAAAATCCAGATAATGCATCATCGGTGAGTAGAGTGGGTTCTCTTACTTTCCCTGGCTGCAGGCCGTGATATTTCAAGATGTTGATTTCTTCATCTTTAATCCACGAAAAGTTTTCATGGAATTTATATAGTATTATTTTGTGCTTGTCCAAATTTGATATATGTGTCGTTTCATTTAACTCTTTTAAGTAATTAGGGTGTGCATAAGGGTATAGATGGTATTTGGCAACCTTATTAACTATAAAGAACGAAATATCTTTTGGTTTGAGGTTAACCAGCCCAACATAAACTCCTGTGTTTGCGCTAGTTAAGTTTAGTGATTTCCTCTCTTCATAAATGAGTTCTAGCGTCTGCTGTGGGTGGTCTTCTAAAAATTCCGTAACGTAGTTTGATAACCACTTGCCGCCGAGAGATATTGTCGTAATAATTTTCAGGGTGCCAGCATCAGATTTTTGCATACTTCTTAAAGAATTCCGAATCGCTTCAGCTCGCTCGCAAGCATCGGCGGCGTATTCAAGGAAGGCCATGCCTTCTTCAGTTAGCTCAACGCCGGTGCCGGAGCGATCGAGGAGACGAACACCCAATTCGTCCTCAAGGACAACAATGCGTTTGCTAATGGCGCTTCGTGTCATATTGAGCCTTTCGGCAGCATGAGAAATGTTCCGCAGTGTTGCTGAAATATAGAAGGCCTTGATACTCTCAATGTCCATAATGCATCCTTCGCAAGCTCTTTACAAAAAAGAATAAACCTAAAAAACTAATAAGATTTTAAACATAGTTTTTCCTGCGTGAGAAGGCATGCGCATTATCAGGTATGGATTTGGTGGATATGTCAGGAGTATTGAGGCATAAGAGCTTTACTGCGCTGTCCAGCCGCCGTCCATAGTGATGGCTGCGCCGCGGATTTGGCCTGCGTCGTCAGAGCAAAGGTAAGCGACCAGGCTGGCAATTTGTTCTACGCTGGCAAATTCGCCCGAGGGTTGCTTTTCAAGCAGAAGTGCTAGCTTTTCCTCCTCAAATGTTTTGCCAGATGCTTTAGCGCGATCTTCAATTTGCTTAGCAACCAGAGGTGTGAAGACCCAGCCAGGGCAAATGGCATTGCAGGTAATGGGGGTTTGTGCCGTTTCTAGGGCGGCCACTTTTGTGAGCCCAATGATCCCATGCTTAGATGCGACATAGGCTGATTTTTGCGCTGAGGCAATCAGGCCATGCACCGAGGCAATATTGATAATCCGTCCGCTGTTTTGGCGTTTCATATGGATCAAGGCGGCTTGCATTAGAACAAAAGGGCTGGTTAAGTTGATGTTTAGAACCTTTTCCCATTCTCCAAGTGGAAAAATTTCTAAGGGGGCAACGTGTTGAATGCCGGCGTTGTTGACCAAAATATCAATCTTGCCAAAGGTTTGAACCGTCTGCTCAACTAATGTATGAGCATTTTCAGGATTATTTAAGTCTTCATCAAAAAATTGACATTTTACACCAAAACGGTTTTGGATGCTTTCCACAAGCTCCCGAATGGCGTTAGGATCACCGAGCCCATGAAAAGCAATGGAGCATTTCATAGACGCTAAATGTTCTGCGATGCCTAAACCAATGCCGCTGGTTGAGCCGGTGATGAGTGCAACCTTGGTGTCCATTTTTAGTTCCCCCTTATGGCTTTTGTATGTTTGATATTAGGTTATTATAGATAAATATTCTGGATCAAGGAATAAAGAACAGTTGAGTTTTTCTTGAGTCTTACGTATAGGTTTGAAATCATATTTGGATCAATGGTGAGGGAGCATGACAGAGAGTAAAATTAAGCGTTTTATTGTTTCTTGGGATGAATTTCGCAGGGACAGCCAGGCTCTTGCATGGCGATTAACCGCGCAAAAACCGTGGAGGACGATTGTTGCTGTCGCCAGAGGTGGGTTGGTTCCTGCGGCTATTGTTTCAAGAGAGCTTAACATACGCAATGTGGATGTTGTTTCGCTTGCTAGCTATGACGATGAAACGGAGCATCAAGGTGCCATGGAGATCCTTAAGCGTGTCAACGGGACGGGTGAGGGTATGCTTGTCGTAGACGATTTAGTTGATACAGGGACAACGGCTAAAGTCATTCGCCAAATGTTGCCTCAGGCTCATATTGCCACTGTTTACGCCAAGCCAGACGGCAAGCCATTTACGGATACGTTTGTCACAGAGGTAAGCCAGGATACGTGGATCGTTTTCCCCTGGGAAGTTGACTAACTTACTCTATATCTTCAAGGTAGTAAAAGGCGTCTGGGCTAGGGGCAACGCCTAGGGCAACAAAGAGTAACGCAAAAAAGATAAAGAAAACGATGGCATCGGTTTTGCTTGGTGATTGGCTACCCATCACTCTTCTCCTTTGATTACAAGCTTGCACATATGATCATGGAATTACATGTAAAATTTATGAGTAAAAAATTAACAAGTTGTTAAAAATGCGTAAAAAAAGTCTTTATCTAGGCTGAAAAAGGCATTCCATTTGACCTGACTTTTCATTAAAGTGAATGAAATGTTGCTTTTAGATAGTATTGTGTTGGGTCATGAAACCAAAGCTTAATCTTATTTCGACGGGGACAACGACCTTTATCCGTCGCCGGACGAACGAATTCCTTGGAATGATGGTATTATCAACGGGGCTCATTCTTCTTGCTGCTTTGTGTTCATATGATCCTTTTGATCCATCTTTGAATACTGCCGTTTCGGCTTCAGCGAGAAATTTTCTAGGAATGCCAGGTGCTTTGTTTGCTGATATAATACTGCAGTGGTTTGGGTTGGGAGCTTTTCTGTTGCCATTAAACTTGGCTCGGTATGGGCTTGGTTTATTCCGACACCGTGAAGTGCCAAGTATTTTATCGCTCATATTGCAAACATTCGGGTTAATGCTTATGACTTCCTGCGTGTTTGCGCTGATCCAATCCAATTTAACTTGGCAGTTCTCAAACACATTTGGTGGGATTGCTGGCTATTTGTTGACTCAGGGGCTTCATAATTTAACCGGGATTCCTTTGGCACTTCTTCAGATTCTTTCGTTTGTCCCATTTGTTATTTTGTTTGCAGTTATGGTTATCAAAAAGGTCAGGGAACATTTAAATAAGTCGAAAATATCCCAGCCAAAAGTTTTTCCTGATGATATGGAAAAAGAAGAGCCGAATATCGGTAATGATAGACCTTATTTATCTATGCCTAAAGCTAAGGTCCCGCCAGAATTGAAAGCTACGGCTGAAAAACACGTGGCTAAAAGCCCCATTTCAATCCTTAAGCGTCCATTACCCCTTTTCGAATCTATTGCTAAAGAGACAGATGTTGTTGAGCAGGAAAAAACGGCTAAAAGAAGTGTAAAAAACATTCACACTATGGAAGCTAAAGGCTTGCTCCCGCCTCTTTCCTTGCTGCAATTGCCTTCCAGTGACAAACCCATTACGATTGAACACTCTGAATTACAGGCCCAAGCTCAGCAATTGGAAAGTGTGCTGGATGAGTTTGGTATTAAGGGGCAGATTGTTCAAGTTAGGCCTGGTCCCGTGGTTACCTTGTTTGAGCTTGAGCCTTCAGCGGGGACGAAATCATCCCGGGTAATTGGATTAGCCGATGACATTGCGCGTTCGATGTGTGCTATCTCAGCACGTGTTGCCATTGTTCCAGGGCGGAATGTTATTGGCATTGAGCTACCAAATGTGGATCGGCAAACGGTGTATTTGCGGGAATTATTGTCTTCGCCAGCCTATGATCAAACAAAGGCTGCCCTTGCATTAGCTTTGGGGAAGGATATTGGTGGTACGCCAATTGTAGCGGATTTAGCTAAGATGCCACATTTGTTGCTGGCAGGAACAACAGGGTCCGGTAAGTCTGTTGCTGTGAATACAATGATCCTATCGTTACTCTTTCGTCTTCCACCAGAAAGATGTCGCTTTATTATGGTTGACCCTAAAATGTTGGAGTTATCCATTTACGATGGCATCCCACATCTTTTGGCTCCCGTTGTGACCGATCCGAAGAAAGCCGTTGTCGCTCTCAAATGGGTGGTTCGAGAAATGGAAGATCGCTATCGAGCCATGTCGAATCTTGGTGTGCGGAATATTGAAGGTTACAATCAAAAGCTTAAAGAAGCGAAGGAGTCAGGATCTGTTTTGACGCGGCGAGTGCAAACAGGATTCGATCCAGAGTCTGGCAAACCCATTATTGAAAACCAACCACTTGATCTGACGGAGTTGCCCTACATTGTTGTGGTTGTGGATGAAATGGCGGATTTGATGTTGGTGGCTGGTAAAGATATTGAAGCGGCAGTTCAAAGGCTGGCACAAATGGCTCGAGCTGCTGGAATCCATCTTATCATGGCAACCCAACGGCCATCTGTGGATGTGATAACGGGTACAATCAAGGCAAACTTTCCATGCCGAATTAGCTTTCAGGTGACATCCAAAATTGATAGCCGAACTATTTTGGGTGAACAAGGGGCCGAGCAGTTATTGGGTCAAGGTGATATGCTTTATATGGCTTCTGCAGGCAGAGTCATGCGTGTTCATGGTCCCTTTGTGAGTGATAAAGAAGTTGAAATGGTTGTGAATACTTTGAAATCAATGGCGCCTGCCCAGGAGCAAATTGACATAACCGCTGAAGATAATGATGGCGATGTGGCTTCAGGTAATGGGCGAGAGCGTTCTGAATTAGACCCATTGTTTGATGAGGCTGTGGAGTTAATTTGCCGTGAGAAAAAAGCATCCACAAGCTTCATCCAGCGTTACTTCCAAATTGGATATAATCGAGCTGCCAGGATAATGGATCAAATGGAGGCTCAAGGAATTGTTGGGCCTGCCAACAATGTTGGTAGACGAGAAATTTTGGCAAGAGTTTATGATGAAGAAAGATAAAGGCCAAATGTTAGGATTAAGAATGACTAGGATTGGGCAACAATGGTGAGCGTTAGGATGCACAATACTCAATACAATAAGGTTATGTTTCTTGTTCTTGCACTTATTTGCTTTATGTTCTCTCCTGATATACAGGCTAATCCAACCATAGACATTAAGCCTTATGAAAACTATATGAGTGCCCTGAAAAGCTTGGAAGCAGACTTTGTTCAAGTGGATCCAAATGGGCAATCTTTTCAAGGTCGCTTGTATCTTGTTAGACCAAGTTACATGCGCATTGAATATGCCAAAACAAAAGCAGGGCGCCAAACATTGCCCTTACGTTTGGTTGCAGATGGAAGCCGTATGATTCATTTCGATAAGGAGTTGAAAGAGACACAATTATATAGCTTTGATGCAACTCCTGCAGGTTTTTTTCTTCAGGAGACGATTTCTTTCTCAAAGGGGGTTCAAGTAGTTCGGGCAGAAAGCAAAGACCAATTAACATTTATTGGCTTGAAGAAGGCAAAAGATTCTGAAGATGGAATGTTGACATTTGTTTTTAAAGATAACCCCATCCGTTTGGTAAAGTGGATTATCAAAGATGCGCAAGATCTTGAAACAACGATCACCATTCAGAGTGCAAAAGAAAATGTGATTATTAACCCACAGCTTTTTGACCCTAATTTTGAAGATCCCCAGCAACCGATAGTGGATGAGGTTTTGTCTTTAGGCGATAGCCAGATGAGTCATTAAAAATAATCCAATCTTCACCAGTTAGCATAGTTAATTTTTTGCGCAACCGATAAAGATGCGTTTCAATAGCGTGAGTTTGTGCTTGTGAGGCATACTTTAAGCATGATGTTTGCAGCATTTGTCGTGTGCTTCCATCGGGATTTTCGCAAAGATGATTGAGGATATCCACTTCACTGTCTGTGAGAAAAATTTTTGTTTCATTGTGACTTAGGGTTTTTTGTCGTGGATAGTAATGTATGGAGTCAAGGGCCCATTGTTTGGCGCTGGAGAAGCTGTTTTTTTCTTTTTGTACACGATTTAAAAGATCATTTATATCGAGGGGAAGAGGAAGAAAATCGGATCCTTCGGGGCCTTGCCCCAAATATATAACAGGTAAATTTTTTGGGTTGAATGAAGAGTCGATGGGAATCAACTGATCATTGGCATATAAAATGACATCTCCTTCAGCTATTTCAGGATTGATTTTTAAATAGATAGAGGAAAATTGGTCAAGCACTTCCTCAAGACTTGAGGCTAAAAATGATTGGTTAGTGAATAAACAAATAGCAGTCATATATGGACATTATCATTAAGCAGGATTAAAGTTAAGGGAGTGACGTAAACAAAAATGTTCCCTCCTTTTTTCGAGATGATGCCATGGTTGATATTAGCCAAAAACTGAATGAAGAAAGTTTCCTTCTTGGAAAGCTGGGAACTTGCCATGTTCTACTGAGAGATGATCACCGCTTCCCATGGCTTATCCTTGTCCCAGATATATTAGGGTGCATTGATATGGATGAGTTGCCATATGCTGATAGGCAGGGTGCTATTGAAGATGTCGCCAGGTGCGCGCAGGTGATGAAAAAAGTTTGGAGCATTGATAAAATGAACATTGCCTCCATTGGAAATATTGTTCCGCAGTGTCATATACATGTGGTGGGCCGCAGAAGAGATGATTGCTTATGGCCACAACCTGTTTGGGGTTTTGGCGAGCGTCAGCCATATGACCTAAAAATTGTGGAAGACAAGATCAATCTTTTGAAGAAGCTCCTCTTTAAACCTCTTTAATTTTTTTTGATGCCGAATAAATAATCTGCTCTGGCACCGCGTGAAAATCGCCGAGTGATTTTGTTAGGAAATTCATAAAAGCTCTCTTAGCGATAAATTGTTGCCCAGGTGGGGTTTTAAGTCGTAATTGGAACTCAATACCGTGTGCCCCAAAACCATTGACACCACGAATCTCTATAGGGCCTTTGATAAAATGCTTTGTTTGTTTGTCATGTGAGAAATCATTGTAAATACCTTGGATTTTTTGGCTTAGTCTATCCAGGTCTTCCGTGTATTTGGTTTCAAAATTTATGATTGCGTAAGCATAATCTTTCGAAAGATTTGAGATTGAGATAATGGTTCCAAAAGGAATGGTGTGTACAGTTCCATCGTCACTACGAAGTCTCACCATCCGTAAGGTTAGTTCTTCAATTTTGCCTTGTTTGCCGCCAATTTCTACAATATCCCCAATGGCAAGTGTGTCTTCCAGTACAATGAACAGCCCAGTGAAAAGGTCTTTGAAAATATGTTGTGACGCAAGGCCTAACCCAAGGCTAGCAACGCTGATGCTGGCGATAATTGGTGTTACATTGAACCCAAGTTCAGATAACGCCAAAAGCAATGCGGGTAAGAAAATGATGTATCGCCAAAAATGTTTGAAAATTTCTCCAAGAGATTTAAGGCGCTGACTATTATATTGATCCTGTCGTTCAACAAAGCGGTTGACAATTTTTTTGCCCAGATTGTTTATTCCTGATGCCATAGCAAAAATAAAACTCAAGATGATAACTTTAGAAAAAATCGTTACAAATGTGGGTGTAGACAAAAGAGTTAGCAGGGCTCCGGGGCGCCAGATTTCATAAATTAATGAAAGAGAAAGCAGTAAAGAAATGGCTGTGGTGAGATAAAATAGCGCATTCTTTTGGTTATCAACGGCCAGGCTAAGTTTGTCGAAGTGTCCTTTGGCCGCAAAGCGTTTAAGTGGGGTAGCGAAGGAAAGTCTTTTTTGGATAACGAATACATTTGCCATGAGAAGAATAAAGGAAAGGGCGCCCTTCATCAAAGCTAATTGCCAATTATCATTAAAGAAGATAAGACCATTGCCAATGAATAAGATTAGGATAATGTGATGCCAAATGGGAGAGATGGGTTTCAGAAGCTTTTGAATGGATTGCATGATAGGCGATGATAGCTCTTCATCTGAATCAATCCAATTGCTGACCGCTTGCCTGACTTCGAGAAGGTTGCGCACAAAAACGACAAGGACGATCAAGCCAGAAAGGATATTGGTTGTTGACTTTAGTGATGGAGGGAATGAAAAAACATCAATTAAGGCTTGCAAAGAAAGATTGATGGCAAAAACAATCAGCGTTGCATTTAAGAGGCGTCTAAAAAAAACTAACGGCTTAGCCTTAATATTTATGTTGTAAGCTTTAAAAAGAGGGTTAATAAGCCCATGATTTATAAGCTTGAGAGATCTAAGCGCAAAAAAGAGCATCCCAATAGTGACAAATGGTACCCGAAGCCCATCTTGTATGGGGATAATGCTAATGGCAAAATAGAAAAACCCAAAATGAATGAGTGTGGGCAAAGTTGTGAGACCAAATTTTAAAAATGTATGTCCCACACCTTCTGTAAAGTGGTGAGTGAATTTTTCCAAAAATGTCGCCGAAGCTTTGGCTATGAAAAAACCAATACCAACAATCAACAAAATCAGCGACAAGGGCTGGGCATAAATTAATAAATCTTGTGGGTTTTGGAGCTTATGGGCCGTTGTGGTGATCATGTTTTGAATCAAGATAACGCCGTCAACTGCTTGCAATGCATATTTTCGGATGGTTTCTACTGTATGAGAAATGGCATTAAGGCTGCGCGTGGTAATAGCGCTATCGATATTATTTAGGTCAGACGTGTTGGTTTTGGTAGCTGTTTGCGTTGGGAGGGAAGCTGTGGTGGTTTGAGTGTTTTTGACAATAGCTCGTGTTAATGCTGCTACCTCTTTGCGAAGGAGTTGAACCTCATTTTGTACGGCTTCTAATTGGGTAGGAGCTGTTTCAGAGGAAGAGGCCGGGGGTTCGGTGCTTTCATGAGCCCAGCAAGGCTGGACTGTAAGCATCAAAAATAGGATAATAATTTTATTCATATAGATGTACTCCTTAAGAGCATTTTGACATAACTTTTCTTGACAGGCAAAGCAAACCCATCAAGAGTAATAGCGTTTTGCGAAAAGGGTCAAACGCCAATGAATGGCTTTTTGAATCGATTGAGGCTTCTTCCATGGCCAATGATTGGCATCCTTTGTTTAATAGGGGTGATTGGCATCCTTATGCTGTATTCAGCGGGCAATGGCAGCTTCTATCCATGGGCCAATAAACAAAGTTTAAGATTCGGATTTGCCTTGATCTTAATGCTCATTGTGGCGCAGTCAGATATTCGTCGGTGGCTACACTATTCCTACATAATATATATTATGGCATTTTTATTGCTCATCATTGTTGAAGGTATCGGTCTGATCGGCATGGGGGCGCAACGATGGATTGATTTGTATTTTTTTCATCTTCAACCATCTGAGGTTATGAAGGTAGCCTTGGTTTTGGCTTTAGCACGGTTCTTTCATCAAACTCAAACTGAGGAATTATCGCGTATTCGAACGCTTGTTATTCCATTGATGATGGTCATTGCTCCAGTGGCTCTTGTAATGAAGCAGCCTGATCTAGGAACAGCCATTATCTTGTTTAGCCTTGGCGTGGCGTTATTTTTTATTGCTGGTGTCAGTCTTTATTATTTTATCGGCGGTGGGGCTTTGCTGATCGCGTTTATTCCTATTATGTGGCATTTCCTTCACCAATACCAAAGGGATCGTGTTCTTAATTTTCTCAACCCAGAACATGATCCCCTCAATACTGGCTATCAGATCCTGCAATCAAAAATTGCTTTGGGGGCTGGCGGATTATTCGGCAAGGGGTATCTAAAAGGCAGTCAAAGCCATCTAAATTTTTTACCCGCTAAGCAAACAGATTTTATTTTTACTATGCTCTGTGAGGAGTGGGGGATGTTAGGGGGGATTTTCCTAATCATTTGCTATATTACACTCATTATATATGGGCTAAGAGTCGCTGCATTTAACCGTAACCGCTTTGGGCGTTTATTAGCAACGGGCATGGTAATGACGCTGTTTTTGTATGTGTTTATAAATATGGCTATGGTGATGGGGCTTGTTCCAGTTGTTGGTGTCCCGCTCCCATTTATCACCTATGGGGGGACATCCTTGCTCACTCTTATGATTGGTTTTGGGCTTATTTTTGCGGTTGATCAAAATCGTGATAGGGTAGTCCGAGGTATTTAGCCAAAACTATAGAGAAACTTCACCAAAAGTGTAAATATGGTTGTGTTATTGGGATGTGTATGAAGCGAAAAATATTATTTACCAGTTCGCTCGGCAATATATTTGATGCCTATGATGCAAATTTGTACGCGATTTTTGCAGTAACTTTAGCTCCCATTTTTTTTCCCAACTCAGATCAAAGAATATCACTCCTCAATAGTCTCGTCATGTTCATGATTTCTTATCTAGCCCGCCCGGCTGGGGCTCTTCTATTTGGCTGTTTAGGTGACAAAGTGGGGCGCAAAAAGGCTCTTAGTCTATGTATGATTGGTATGGCTATTCCGACTTTAGTTATCGGCCTGTTGCCAGCTACTTCATATATCGGAATCTGGGCGCCCATAATCTTATCCTTATGCCGTGTTATGCAGGGTATTTGTTCGGGAGGTGAGTTGAATGGTGCAATGATTTTTTGTGCGGAACACTTTCCAAAAACCCAGACAGGTCGAGTGATTGGATTTATCTCATCAACGGGTGTTTTGGGTGTTCTTCTGGCCATGGCAATTGCGGCTATTTTGACATCAGAACATTTCCCTAATTGGTCTTGGCGTCTGGCCTTTGTTCTGGGAGCCCTCATCTGTTTGTTTGGTGCACTCATTCGTTTATCACTGGAGGAAACACCTGCTTACATAGCCATTCAAAAAGCTTCAGAAATTGAAAACATGCCGCTTAAATCTATCATCCAGCATTATAGATCGGCATTTTTCTTGTGTTTTTCTAAAGGTGCATTGACCTCTGGACTTGGTTTTACATTATATGTTTATCTTCCGCTTGTCCTAAAGACTGCTTACAGCATTCCTCAGCAAACTACATTTATATTTGGGTTAGCAGGTTTAACAGCATACATGGCCTTTTGTTTTATCGGAGGAATGGCCTTTGATAAATCTCCTAATCATCGACCTCTATTATGGGGAGCGAGAGCTTGTTTAATTTTTTGTCCTTTTGTTTTTTACATTTTTCAAATTGAGCAGTCGTTCTTTTTCATTATAGGGCTGTTGATTCTGGGTTCCTTAACAGGGTTTATCGCTGGCTCAGGATATCCGTTTTTACAAAGGTTATTCCCTCCTCAGGCTAGGTACACAGGGGTTTCATTGGGCTTTACATTGGGCGGAGCTTGTTTAGGCAGTGCGGGACCCTTGATAATGTTGTGGGCGGAAAAGTTCGTGGGGAGATTTTGGTCGCCAATGGTTTTCATCGGCGGCATTTGCTTATTTTTTTTTGTAATAGAATTATCATCCCGTAACGGGCGAAAATATTTCTATTAATTCACAACGAGATGCAGATACAATTGACGATAATTTTATCAAAATTTAAATCAATTTTTTATTTGATTAAGGGTAAATTTTAGTTGACAGGTTATGAGTTGTGCACACGAGCTTTTCGCGAAACCTGGGAATCCCTCAGTCAACATTTTTTTTTGCACAAAAGTATTTTTTTTTGATTTACATTTAAAAAAGGTAAGGCTGCCTTGATTTTTTTTAACGAGCTTTTTTTTAAGGCAAGTTAATAAAGTATTAAGGTGGGCGGCCAACTCGTTTAATCACCCAGCTTTTATGCACAAACTTATCCACAGAATCCGTGGATGAATTTTGTTGAAAACAAAGTGGGTGCAAAATATAAATTAGGGATCAAATTGTAAGGACTCAGATGCCTAAAATAAACGCTGAAACATCAGCTGAAACACGCCTTGAAAATGGTGTAAATGTCATCAAGAAAATGCTCAAGTTGCTCCCATCGACCCCGGGTGTGTACCGGATGATAAACAAAGAGGGCGATGCGCTTTATGTGGGTAAAGCAAGGCAATTAAGAAAACGGGTCCAAAGCTATACGCGTGTGCAAATCCTCCCAATCCGATTGCAACGTATGGTTGCTGAAACAGTCAAGCTTGAGGTGATTTTGACAAACACAGAGACAGAAGCGCTCTTGTTAGAAAGCAATCTGATCAAACAACTGGCTCCTTTCTACAACATCCTTTTGAGGGATGATAAATCATTTGCCTATATTAAGCTGTCAGATCACCCGTTTCCTCTTCTTTCTAAGCACAGGGGTGGGATTGATCATTCAGGTGACTATTATGGCCCTTTTGCCTCAACGGGAGCGGTTAATGGCACTCTCGAAGCATTGTATAAAATTTTTAAGCTACGATCATGTTCGGATACTGAGTTTAAAAATCGAACAAGGCCATGTTTGCAATATCACATTCAAAGGTGCTCAGCGCCTTGTGTGAAATATATTTCACAGGAGGTCTATGCTCAAGATGTGGAAAGCGTAAGAGCGTTTTTGGGCAAGAAGAGTCATAATCTTTTAGAAGAGTTGGGCAAAGAAATGCAAGAAGCAAGTGACAGGCTTGATTTTGAGACGGCGGCAAAATGTCGGGATAAGATTCGTTTCTTAAGTACTATTCAGCAGCAGCAAGGCATCAACATCCATGGGTTTCAAGATGCTGACATTATGGGGATGGTTCAAGAAGGAGACCAGACGTGCATTCAGGTGTTCTTTTTTCGTAATGGGTGTAATTATGGCAGTAAGCCATTTTTTATTACTCATAATGAGGATGAAACAAAAGGAGAGCTTATATCTGCTTTTATTATGCAATTTTATCAAGATCATGGTGTGCCTGCCCTTGTTCTTGTTAATGAAATGCCGCATGAATTAGAGCTTGTTGAAGAAGCGCTTAGCGCACAGTCTCGCAAAAGTGTTTCCATTTTCAAGCCGGAGCGTGGTTTAAGGCGAAAGGTTATAGAGCAGGCGGTGCTCAACTCTAAAGAGGCCTTAAAACGCAAGCTTATGAACCAAAATAATTTTCAAAGCCACTTGAAGCAAGTCAATGCTTATTTTCATTTACCCAATGTACCTCGACGCATTGAGGTCTATGATAACAGTCATTTGTTTGGCAAAGATGCTTATGGCGCTATGGTGGTTTTCCTGGATGATGGATTTGATAAAAAAAGCTATCGTCGATTTAAAATCAATACATCTGAAACTCCCAGGGGTGGAGATGATTTTGCTATGATGCGCGAGGTGATCATAAGAAGGATGCGCAAAGATGAGGCCGGAGAGATTGTTAATAAGCCGGATCTGTTGATTATTGATGGTGGGAAAGGGCAGCTTTCTGCTGTTCAAGAAACGTTGCTTGAGCTTGGTATTGATATTCCTGTTATTGCTATGTCCAAAGGGCCGGATCGAAATGCTGGCAATGAGGTTTTTCATCAAGTAGGCCAAGCGCCTTTGCACCTTGAGAAAAATGACCCTGTTCTTTATTTTCTTCAAAGATTGCGGGATGAAGCGCATCGATATGCGATCACGGCTCATCGTAAAAAAAGAACTGCTAACATTGAAAGATCAAGGGTTGATGATATCCCTGGTGTTGGGGCGCAGAGAAAAAAAGCTCTTTTAAGGCATTTTGGCTCTTCATATAATGTAAGTAGAGCTGGCTTAGATGATCTTGTTGTTGTAAAAGGGATAGATAAAAGCCTTGCTCAAACTATATATGCTTTTTTTCATTCTAAAGTTTAGGGCCCGCTATGCGCAGAAATCTACCAAACATACTTACACTTTCGAGGGTAGTTGTGATTCCGCCCCTCATATTTTCGTTCTTTGTCCCATATGGTTTTGCTAGGTGGGTTGCGACGCTCTTATTCATGTATGCTTGTCTGACGGATTTTTTAGACGGGTACCTTGCACGTAAGTGGAATCATATCAGTTCTTTTGGGCGGTTTTTGGATCCGGTTGCAGATAAATTGTTGGTTTGTTCAACCTTGCTCATGTTAGTGGGGATGGGGGGTATTAGAGGCCTTTCTTTGTTGGCGGCTGTGGTGATTCTTTCGCGTGAAATTTTGGTGTCAGGCTTGAGGGAATTCTTGGCGCAATTGAATGTGGGCATGCCGGTCAGTTGGTTGGCAAAATGGAAAACTGCTATTCAGATGGTAGCGATTGGATGTTTGCTCATCGGTGATGCAGGGCCATGGATACCACCTTTGGCGTGGAAGACTCTTGGTATAACATGCTTGTGGTTTGCGGCAGCGTTGACGCTTTATACTGGCTATGATTACCTTAAAGCTGCTATGGAGCAATTGAATGACGTTTGGGTTAAAGACGATGAAATTTAGGGTGAGTTTCTCCTTGCATTCTCACGCAAGAGCGCTATAAAGGTTTTGATCCAACTAAGGGGGCGGTTAGCTCAGCGGGAGAGCACTACGTTGACATCGTAGGGGTCACAGGTTCAATCCCTGTACCGCCCACCATGGAAAGCCTTGGATTTCTTCTCTCGCAGCCCCTCAGTTATTTTCTCTCAGTAAGCAAATAGTAAGCAAGAGATGGGAACAGCTAGGAACGAAATAGTGGTTCTTTGGTTGGTCTCTAGATGTGGTTTTTGATGCACTCTTCAATATCTTCTGCGCGATAAAGAATCTTCCCCCCTATCTTGCCATACTTAAACCTTTTGCCATGAACGCGTTACTTTTTGAGTGTTGGTTCAGGAATTTTATAGATGAAGGCAATCTCTTCTCAGGTGAGTAAAGGTGTCATTGATAATTCTCCTATGTGTAAAGTTTAATCTTTTTATGCTTACTGGCTGCTTACTGTTGCCGCTTAAGGAAAGGGATTATGACGACCAAATAAGTTTTAATCATGTCGCCCGCATGGCTAAAAGCAAACTCTTGAGTGACTAATTTTTCTATTTGTAATCTTAATAACTTGCAAAAAGCGAGTGGATCAGGGCCTTGTTAGCGGTTGCAAAGGGTTTTATGCCTGTTATAGGATGCCATTCAAGCCCTGGATGTCCGGGGCTTATCTTATATGCGAGACTGATGGGTCATTTGGTTTTCCTGTAAAGGTAAATAAGTGGCCCACATTTTTTTACACATTGAACGAGAGCTATGCCAATCTTAATACCCGTGGAACGGAATAAGCGACATCAAAAGAAACAACGGCATTGAGCTGTGCTTCTGCTTCTTGCATTCTTTTTGCTGCTCGTGGTAGCTAGTATAGTAGTGATTCTGCTCTAAGCTAGAGGCCGGTGTTGGTTTAGATCGAGCTCATCGATCCGTCTCATAGCTTTGTCATAGTCACCTTTGTCGGTAGTAGCGATTAAGGTGTATATTGTCAGTCGTGTGGGTTGCAAAAAGCAGGTTCCCAGCTTCCGATCCTTAAGGCAGAAGGCACCTAAATGAGCACTGATACTCCTGTCGGCATTAACGACGAGGGTATCATTCTATTGTTAGAGTAAGCACTGCTGAAATGTTGAAACTTTACTCAGTTCATAAGAAGAACCTTGTTCCTTACGAATAGTAGCCGAAAGGGACAAGGTCAGGCTATAAAAGCAAGGTTAGCATTAACAACTGCCACTTGCGTCAATCGGATGTTTCAATGCAGTAGTCAATTTCTGTGAAAGGAAAACAGGTCTTGATGTAAGCTTTCACAGCCAACTGTTAGTAGTTCCTATGGTTGTTCTTGACATAAGCAGGAGCACCTATACCCTTGTCGGCAATAACGACGAGGGTATAGGTCTTGTTGAGGCAAGTGTTTTCAATCCCATCAGCTCGCCCTTCTGGAAGTCGTTCTTAAACTTAGTAAAGTGACTTCCAAAGACGCTTTTTAAGATGGCTGATCAGTAATAAGCTCATTGCTGGTGGTGAGGATGCCAATCAGGGCTCCTGTGCCATCACTTGAAAGGATATAAGTTTTATTTACACCCCTTGCGTTTATCACCAGGCCTCAGGAGTTCGTGGAGCGCACCCCATCAAGACTGGACAGAAAGGGCAGCAGCCTCAAGAGACCAGAAAATGGTTTCAGGTAAGCCCTGCGCTGATTCAAACCAAATTCTAAGCTCTGTAAGCGCTGACAATGGCCCAATTCTTCTAACTAACTGAAGGATATAGAAAATATCTAGACCCTTTACACAAGGGTCGGAGCCAGACTCCATCCCTTTGCTTTTTGAAAGCCATGCTGTTTTTGAAGTTAAGCTTCATCCAGAGCTGGTTTACCAAGAGAGGTTTTGGCCTTTGCAGCTGTTGGCAGTGCGAGCTTTTTGAAAGGGGATATGAGTGGAACTTAAAAGTAAAACTTATACTTCACCGATACTCCTTTTCCAGAAGGTTAGAGCAAAGGTAAGCTCTGAGCAGCTGCCCTCAAGTTTGGCTGGCCATTGAGAAGAGCCATAAAGCTTTACAACAAGCTCGAAAGGAGGAAGCAAAGATTTCACCCTCCTTTGAGCGCATCATTCAAAAGCACCTAGACTTGACGACAAGGAGGACGGTAAGATTGCTTCTTCATCTTCATGCGAATTACTGTTCATGTTCACGTGCGAATAGGCGTTCACCATCATACCAACATCAATCCCCACATTTAGGGAGTAAACCAACATCCCAAGACACTGACGATGGTGATGGTTGTATTATTTGATGCAATAATGCTCATATGATCGCTTTGGATAAGCTTAAAGATGATTTGCCTTTTCAGCTCAATGAAACACTTCAAGCATTCTCCATGGGCTAGTAAACAGCCTTTATGACGCTTTATCATTTTAAAACCCCAAAGCTTTAGCATCCAAGACTTCTTCCGTCTCAAGGTCAGGCTGTGTGACCAGCTCTAATATTTTGACACCTTTCAGGATGATCATTTCAGTCTATGCATTTAAGTTTTCCAAAAGGTTTTTTTACAAAGCGACACAGATGAGATTAGACAAGCTCAGCGACAAGAATCCTGATCACCATACATCAAATGGGATGAGAAGATGGGATTTCAAAAGTAAGATCATACCACAATCAAAAGGGTTGAAGGCAAAGGTGATGAACTCTCATTGCGATGAGACTTTCACCTCATCCAGACAAAGAAGGCTTTTTCAGTAAACTTAAGAATGTTCTTAGTAAACTTAAGAAGGGTAAAAGCTTATCATCGACACACTCAAGACTAGATTCTCAAGAATGTGATGATGGCTTTTAGGGCTTAAGAAGATGGGTAAGATTTTCGATGATATTCTATGATGAGGCTGCCTTCCGATGAGGAAGCCTCTTTCTTTGTCGCACTTAAGAAAACTCTTAACGGCTAAAAACTTATCATCGACAGACCTTAGACTGAGTTTGAATGAAGCGATGATAGATTTTTAAGAGGGTAAGACAAAAGCTTTAGTTGACTGATGAAGGCTTAAGACATGACCCTCCTCATCATGAGGAGGTCTTCTCTATCAGTGGTATTAAGAAGGTTCTTAACCGCTAAAAGCTTGTCATCAACATGACCTAAGATTGGGTTTGAATGAAGACGATGATGAATTTTTAAGGCTTAAGAGAAGGGCTTTAGTGGACTGCAGAGAACTTAAGTTCAGCTGAGTCCTTCTTTTCCGTCTCCCTGCCTCGGCAGTGACTGCCTCGCAGTGCGACACTCTGTTTGGACTGAGGAGAAGGATGACACCTTCCTTTGTGTGTCTTTCCCTTGAGTGCTTGTGTCGTCTGAGGCTGCTGGCAGCCCTCGCCCTGCCTCCCGCCTGGGCGGCTCGGGCCTTAGCAGACTTTGGGGACTTAAGAAGACTGAGGTTCTTGGTTTTGTCTTGTCTGATATGTTTGAATGCGAACATGGAACATGTGAGCATGGTACTGTGAACATGGTTCATGCTTTGCATGGAACATGTTTTAAGAAAAGTCTTAAGACAACTTAAGTTTTCTTAAGAAGCTTATAAGGGAACCTTAAATGTTTAAAAAAAAATTATAGAAACTTAAACCTACTTAAGTTCCTATAGAGCTTTAGAAAATATTATAATTTTTTAAAATATATTATAAATATTATTAATTATTATATAGTTATATATTCTATAAGGATGTCACTCTGGATCACGATCTGTTCGTCTCATATGAAGGGTGACCGATTGAAGTTTTGGCAATGGGTCAGCCCAGGAGATGGTTTATTTCTCCGTTACTGGTCCCAATCTCATTAAAATTTTAGCAATCTAGAGTTTCTCGGGGTTTTTTAGATCATCTTCCATTCAATGGAAAGATGACTTATTTCCCCACTACGCCAACTTTCTAGATAAAATTTTATCTATGCCCAGTTTCCTTAGGGTTTATCCATTTTAAGGTCGGGTCGAAGCTTTGGTTGGAGACGACCTATTTCTCCAGTACGAAGGAAGATTCAATAAAATTTTAGAAACCCTAAGTCTTCTTGGGTTTTTAGGTCATCCTCGATAGAGTGGAAAGATGAATCATTTCTCCAGTACAGTGTACAAAGCCAATAAAATTTTAGCAATCCAGGTTTTCCTTAGGGTTTTACCTGTCTGCTTAAGCCAGGTTAAGTACCTAAGCTGGAGATGGTTTCTTCTCCCTTACGGCAACTATCTAGATAAAATTTTAGCAATCCAGAGTTTCTCTACTGTTTCAGCTCATCCTTCTTAAAATGGGAAGGCGATGAATTTCTCCTATACACGGCCCTAATTTTTGAAAGTGTCTTTTTCCCAGCAAATGCACCATTCTTTGACTTAAAAGCTCTCACCTTAAATTTACAGCCACAGCTTGATCACACAGACGATGAACTCCATTTACGTGATTTAAATACCCTAACTGTGCAAAATTAGCTAGGAACACCAGCTTATTCATTCCTAATCAATCGTTTGATGAATTGTCAAACCACCCAACCGCCATAAATGCCAAAAATCTTCTCACTGATGAGCTTTGAGTGTTTTTGGATGAGATGAGGCATCAACCCTCAAAGGCCACTCTGCGGTCAGTTAATGAGCATTATGACGCTATATTGAGCATTATGGTAAAGTGAAAGGTGAAATATCATATTTGATCAATCGGTTATGGATTCATCCTGATCTTGGAGGCATAATTCAAATTGATCAGCTCGAAGTTTTAAGACCCAATCACCCGGGAAGGAATGAGTCCTAAAATGGCAACACCGACATAAAAGCCCAAAATATCGTCACTGATGCGTTTTAATGGTTTTTGGGTGAGAAGGCTGCCAAGCATCCCAAAGGCAACTCAGTGGTCAGATTATGAGCGTTGTGACGCTATATTGGGCAATATGGCGTAGCGTGATGATAAATATCATCTAGGTTCAATAAGTTAGGGTTTTTTGATGGGAGGATGGCCTTCGTTCAACACATACTCGCTTAGTGTCTGAGACCTTAAAGTTTATCGCTTATTATCGCTTAGACCCAATACCTTTCCTTGTGAAGTGGAGTCTCAGTTTTACGAGAGTGACAAACTTCAAAAAATTTATACCAAGACACTGACATGGATGACCTAGAAACCTAAGCAAACCAATGAGTTGAAAGGATCAGGCGGCTTGATTTTTACCTTGAATGGTGCTCCCATTGCATGGGTTGAACATGAAATACCCTCTTCACGTGCAAGGTAAGGGTCCCAACTTGTTCAAAGGTTAGCATGATGAATGAGGTGTGATTTTGCACAAGAAAGAACGGAGTTAAAGCAATAACGAGTGTATCAAATGGTTCAAGGATTAGCGCATTCTTAAATTTGGTTAGAAGCTGACTGGGTGAGTTCTTTAAAAAGGATGACGTTAGGATCAACTATGAAGAATGAGTGAGAGAATGAAGAGGACAAGCATGATCGGTAAGCAGGCAAAAGTGTTAAGGGCTAAAGATGTGGAGAGAATACTCCATCACGTCTCAACTTTGTCCTACCCAGAGCGCAACAGGGTAATGGTCATGCTGTCCATCAAAGCAGGCTTACGGGCCAAAGAAATAGCTGAGCTCACTTGGGCGATGGTGCTTGATCCTGATGGTAACATCGGCAACCATATTCATCTACCATCAGCCGCCAGCAAGGGTAAGTCAGGAAGGATTATCCCGCTGCATCCACAATTGAAAGAAGCCCTCGAGGAATTAAGAAAGGTTCAACCGGCAATGTACAGAGCAGCTAGCGTTGAAGAAGCACATGCACTAGAGACCCTGAGAATGGATGCCCATAGGAATGTGATCTTTAGCAAGCATGGAAGTAAGATGCATGCTTGTAATGTGGCCCATTGGTTCAGGAAAGTTTATGCAGCCCTTGGGCTCATTGGTTGCTCCAGCCATTCCGGAAGGCGTACCTTCATCACCAATGCCGCTAGGAAGATTTCTAATGTAGGAGGAAGCCTGCGGGACGTTCAGTTGCTAGCAGGCCACTCATCGCTTTCCATGACCCAGCGCTACATCGATGCCAACACCGACGCTCAGAGGGCGCTGATTAAACTACTGTGAGCATCTGGGTAGGTTTCCTTAAAAGTTTACCTGTTCCAGCCCTGTTCATTCATCTCCCATACGCAGGAAAGCCCCCCATCGGGGGGAAGCGCTGACGGATACCGTGAGAGTTGGGGGTTGAGGTTGTTTCTCGAAAAAGTAGTAATGATTAAAAACATAAATAAAAACAATTGCAAATACATATGGCTCATATAGCTTCAAGAAAGTACTTGTAAAATAGAATTCTGTATAATAGCTTAAAAATTAAAGCCAAGACATGCAAAATTATAATAAAAATACCACAATATTAAATTGTTAATTAATAAAATGGATTGTGGATAATGCTGCTCTTTAAAAAAATACTAATATTCGCTCTTGTGATTTCTAGTGCCAATGAGCATTCATATGCAAATAGCTTAAGAACTAATATTCCTGATGAAACATTTGTAAATACATCGCATGTTAGTTTAGGAATTGCCCGTAGCCTTCAGTCTTCCTACCCAGCAAATGCCGACCAAGTTTCAGGCAGCGATGGGTTTTTAATTGGCTCGCCCAATTACGATTCAACTGGGCACGCAATTTCAAGCGCCGGTGATTTTAATGGAGATGGAGTTTCTGATTTGATTACAAGTGCGCCATATGCGAGCAGCGCCAGCGGGAGAGTCTGGATGATTTTTGGAAAGAGCACGGGCTTCTCTTCCTCAATAGACCCCACGGCGTTGAGCGGGACGGATGGGTTTATCCTCAATGGTGTTAACAATAACGATCAAGCCGGCTATGCCCTTGCTGGGGGCAAAGATGTCAACGGCGATGGGTTTTCAGATATTGTCATTGGCGCCCCTTATGCCAACAGCAATGGCGGAAGAGCATATGTTGTATTTGGTAGTGCGGGGCCATTCTCATCAAGCTTTGGCTTATCTTTTTTAAATGGGAACAATGGATTTTCCATTACTGGCGGAACATCTTATTTGGGGGCCAGTGTTGGAATTGAAGATATTAACGGTGATGGCTTTGCTGATGTGCTAGTTGCAGGCTCAGCGGGTGCATGGGTCATTTTTGGGAAAAGTTCTTCTTTCACATCAACAGTTTCTGTAAGTGCACTGACAGGAAGCAATGGCTTCTATATGACCGGCGGAGCAGGTGGCACGGTTTTTAATTCAATTGCTAGTATTGGTGATTTTAATGGAGATGGTTACCGGGACTTCGGAATAGGTGTGCCCAGTTATAATTCTAACTTAGGCCAAGCCTATATCTTTTTTGGCAAATCTTCAGGCTTTACTGCTTCCTCTTCGCTTTCATCATTGTCTTCATCTGGAGGCATGGTTTTGAATGGAGTCTCCACAGGTGACTACACAGGGAACACTATCGTTGGAGGAGATGTGAACGGAGATGGTTTTTCTGAGATTGCTATTGGGGCTGTTGGGACTTCATCAAATGCGGGAGCCGTTTACGTGCTAAATGGCAACTCAACATTTGTATCCGGAAGCACTTTTAACCTTAACACACTTGATGGGAAAAATGGTTTTATAATTGTAGGCGCTAACAATGGTGATAAAGCAGGCTACTCTTTAGGGATGGGAGATATTAACAATGATGGATTAAGTGAAATTTTTATTGGCGCGCCCTTTTTGTATAATTGCTGCCAAGACGGAAAATTTTATGCAGTATTTGGGAATTACCAGAGATTTCCAGTTCAATTAGGTTTAGCAAATTTAGACACAAGGGGCCGTGTATTTGGTATTAATAGATGCGGAAATTCATTTATAGGGATGTCTATCTCGGGTGTCGGGGACATAAATGGCGATGGGAGTCAAGATTTTGCAATTGGTGCCACAGGTAGCTCACAGGAGTATTGCGGCCCTAGAAAACCATATTCTGTTGTGATATTTGGTATTCCCTCGCCTTCTCCAAGTGCATCGGTATCACCACCGCCTCCATCTGCGACCAGAACCTCTTCGGTGACGCCATCAAAATCTGTGAGTAATACGCCATCACAGACACCGACATCAAGCATCACGCCATCACAGACACCGACATCAAGCATCACGCCATCACAAACACCTAGCATTAGTTTGACATCGACACAGACACCGACATCAAGCATAACGCCATCACAAACACCTAGCATTAGCTTGACTTCCACAACCAGTATCACACCTTCTTTTTCGCCTGTTTTAATGCAACTTCAGTCTACCACTGATCCATGCGCTGGAAATACGATGAAAACAGATTGCCCTGGAGCTATTGCTGTTGGAGTAACATTTGGGGCAATAGGTGCTATTGCAGCTATAATAACGACAATTGTGGCCATTCAAAGCCATAGAAGACAGATGGCTATTGATAGAATGACACGCAGATAGTCAATTAAAGGTTACCTGAGTTCTAGTAAGATTAAAAACAAGCTATAGCAATTGGAGAATAAGTGCTCTTATCTATATGAGTGTTTTATCCAACTAAGCACCTGAGACCAGCTGAGAACCTCTAAAAACCAAGATATTTTTGGCTAAATGGGTAAAAGGCAGGCCCAAGTTGAATCGAGCAATGATTCATGGACAGCTTTAGTGAGTATCTGGGCTATTTTTGCCTTTATTTGTAGACTTTAGGGTAATTTTTCCCATCAAGTGCACACAGCTCTGCTCTCAAGGTAAAGGAGGCGTTTAAAATTGTAACACAGATTTAAAAGCCCTAATTTTGTCTTTGCTCTGGCAATCCCAATGCTTCGAATAAAGACATTCACGGTGTGTTTTTGAAAAGCAAACACATGTTCGACACAAGCGCGCACCTTTGATCGGGCCGTGTTGGCCGCCGTATGTTGGGGGGACATGCGCTTGCCCTTAGGCTTCTTAAAATGAATCTTTGAGACTTTGCCCTTTTCATCTAAGTAATCTTCATTATCATGTGTCCGATAGGCCGTATCCGCCCAAACACCACTGCCGGTATTTTCTTTATCTAAAAGGCAAGTAAGATAATGTCCCTCGAAAGCCGCAGCGTCTGTCACAACCCATTTACGAATCAGGCCAAGCCTTTTATCAATACAGATATGGTTCTTGTACCCAAAGGATGGAATGGTAAAGGCACTGCCGCTTGTGCTCTGGCTTGTTTTTGAGGGTGAAGGGTTAGATTGAGTGCCCGCTTGATCTGGATGATACTTTTCTTCTTCTTGCCTTTGCTTACCAGGATCCTCACCATGCCGGACATGCCACCTGGCATCACGATCCTTTTGTGAGAGTTTGTGCGGCTTATCTTGCCACGCTTCAGGAACCTTGCCGGCTTTAACAATCGCTTTTTCCTCTTTGGTCATCCTTTGGCGTGGAGCAGCTACAATGGTCGCGTCCATTATCTGTCCACTCATTGCTAGATAGCCTGCCTCTCGAATCAGGTCATCAAAAGATTGAAACAAGGATTCCAAAGCATTGGCCTTAGTCAAGGCTTCTCGGAAAATCCATAATGTGTTGGCATCGGGTACTCTATCCCCCAAACCTAAGCCCACAAACCGCATAAATGTTAAACGATCTTTGACCATAAATTCTGTCATCTCATCGGATAAATTATAATACGTTTGGATGATCAGCATCTTGAACATGAGGACGAGATCAAATGCAGGCCTGCCTCCTTTGGCGCCATCACTTCGGGGAACGGCCTTTTCCAGCTCAGGGCGAAAGAGCTCAAAATCAAGCATCGTTGATAGACGCTCCAGAAAGTCTCCTTTCTTTGAAAGCTCTGCCAGTCGCTCGTCTATGTCAAAAAACCCACCTTGAACGCTCATCAAACCCTCCAACCATTGTCAATAACAGTCTCAGATTAGCATATTCCACCAAACTTAACGCGGTTTTTAGAGGTGTCCATGTTGTAATGGATCCAAGTTCGGATGAAGGCTAAAAAAGGTATGATGAAGGCCCTGAGGTGCCTCAAGTTGTGTCCGATGGCGCAAAGCAGTGCGTTGAGCTGATCCCCTACGAGGCCTTTGAGCCAATTGCGCCCAAGTTTGCCGCTGTGTTTCATATGCCCAATCTGAGGCTCAATAGCGTTTCGCCGCTTTAACGCTCGTTTGAGTTTGGGACTTAATCCCTTGGGAGAGGATAACCTCAGTTTGCTTCACCCCATGGCCTTTGTAGCCCAAATCGGCAAAGGCTTTTGTGATGGCTCTCCCACTCAGTTTTTGGGCATTTTCCAAACTCTATTTCAGCGTATGTCCATCGTAGGGATTGTTCGCAAGGGCCTGTGAACTCAAAGGTGATGGTAAGAGCAACTAAAACACACGTTTGAATGGTCTGACCTCAAATCTTTTCAACACCACCAGGCCCCAAGCGTTTGCGCCACCGGGTCAGTGAGCTGGGATGAATGGGTAGCTCCCATTGCAAATGGTCAAAGCCGCAGAAATGCTGCCAGTACGGATTCTCTACCCACAATTCCACCACCCGCTCATGCGACAAACCCTCCATGTGTTGCACCATCAACAACCCCGCCATCAGCCGAATGGGTTTAGGCGGGTGACCAAGCTTGGCGCGATAAAAACGCACAAATTCCCGCTCAAAATACGACCAGTCAATCGCTTGGGCGAGTAAAAATAGCGGATGCTTTGGGTTCAATTGTTCCGACAACCGCATCCACTACTGTCCGGGGAAAGAATGTTTGAGTGATCATGGGAATGACCAAGAAAGCTGTGAGGTCAGAGTAGGCTTAGTTTTTGGAGGGTTTAACGTAGGTTGAGAGAACAGGCTAGTTTTGATCAGCACGCCCACATCTTTCAATCGGTTTAGGGTGCTTTTTGTCATGCGTTTCAATAGCGTTAATAAGACATAGGCGATGATAGCCGTATAGATCTGAATCAAAATGGCGTTATGGCTTTGCCCCACAAAGCGCTTGATTTTGAGGTTTTGTTTAAGCCATTTGAATAACAGCTCTACCTGCCATCGTTGTTTATACAAATCGGCAATCTGGCCTGCCGGGGCCTGTAAATCATTGCTGACAATCCAAAAAGGCTTTCCACCTTCAGCTGGATGAGGGATTTGGATCAATCTGAGAGGGGTCTGTGCGAGTTGGTTGATTGTTTGGCCTCTTGGATGACGGTTGGTAAGAGCGATAATGGCATCTTTGAGGACACAGGGTTCTTCCGATAACGTACGATAAGTTTCGCTAAATTGGAAAGGTGAGTGCTACCTTTAATAAAGATTAGAGAAGAGGAGCACTCGATATGAGAATAGATGAACAAGTTAACAAAGTCATTAGTGTAAATGAAG
>Ga0066256_1000451_pt1 | contig 115177 bp, 104 predicted proteins | sample ThiBio_1000_biof_FD_87107 | JGI IMG/M metagenome (GOLD analysis project Ga0066256, IMG submission 87107) | Wastewater bioreactor microbial communities from Cape Town, South Africa - Thiocy_expt_1000_biof (version 2) | ecosystem: Engineered > Bioreactor > Thiocyanate-remediating >...
ATTCGGCGATGTTGGGACATTTGGATTCGGCGCACACGGTGGACAGCCGGTGCGACTGCACGATCTCCATCACGTCCTGGTACTTGGAGCCGGTGGGCAGGCGCACGCGCAGCCACGACGGCTTGGGCCCGGCGTCGGGCAGGTCGCTCAGGGCGCTGGGCTTGACGCCGTCCAGCACGGCGCGCGTGCCGTGGATGGTGATGACCTTGCTGCCGGACACCGGACGTGGGGGGCGGGGAGAGTCGCTCATGGGGCCTCGGTCTCGCGAATGAAACGTCGCGCCTGCCCGCTGGCGGGCGCAGGGCCCCGATTTTATGAGGCTGGGTGTCTGCATGGGGCTTGTCCAGTGATTCGCACCGCCGCATCCCGGCCGGACCTGCCGCCGATGGCGCGCGTGCTGCAAACCCGGGAGCACCGCGCCCATGTCCCGCAAGGCCCGCCGCAGCGGTGTGCAAAACGCTTGCCAGAGCGGGCGGGGTGGGTACAGAATACTGTATAAATAACCAGTTAAACATGTCTGCTTTTGCCCCTGATCCGTCCCTGGCTTCCGACTCATCCGGCGTCGGCGGGGCGGGGGCGCCGGGGGGGCTCCCATGGCCAGGCCGGCTGGGGGCGCTGGCGCCGGCCGGCCTGTCGCCGGCGCCGCTGCGCCTGCGGCTGGATGTCGGCGCGGCGGGCGATGCCCTGATGGCCGCCATCCTGAAGCGGCGCGGGTCGCCTTTGGCCGCGCCGCTGCGCTTGCCGGCGCAGCCGCCGGTCGTGCGCGCGCTGCTGGCGGCCGGCGCGGCGCGGGGCCGCACCAGGCAGGCGCGGCGGGATGCGCAGGTGCTGCCGTTTGGGGCGCGATCGGGTGGGGCGCAGCCGGGCGGCGCGACACTCTGCGAGGTGGTCCATGCAGTGGATCGCGTTGCAGTGGCCGCCTGAGGCGGTGCCGGCCCCATGTCCCGCCGCCGTGGCCACCACCACCGCGCCGGGACAGGAGCCCCGGCGCGCGCCCGATGAGGCGCCGGGGTGGTGGGCGTTGCAGTTCACCCCGCGCGTGGCGCAGGTCGACGAGGTGCTGCTGCTGGAGGTGTCCGCCAGCCTGCGCCTGTGGGGCGGTTTGCGCGCCCTGGGGCAGCGGATCGAGGCAGAAAATCCGGCCCCACCGATTATCTGGCAAGCGCCAGCAGCTATTGGTTTGGTAGCGTTGGCGCAGCTGCGCCTGCGCGCCGCCGGACAGGCGCTGCCACCACCGGCGGCGCTGCCCGAGGCGCTGCCGCTGGAGGCGCTGTCTGCTGCGCGCCCGCACCTGCAGCTGCTGGCGCGCCTGGGCTGCCGCAGCTGGGGCCAGGCGCACGCCTTGCCGCGCGCCGGGCTGGTGCGCCGCTGCGGGCCGGCGTTGCGCGCGGCGCTGGACGTCGCCTTCGGCCTGACGCCTGAAAGCTATCCGTGGCTCGTGGCACCCGAGCAGTTCGATCAGCAGCTCGACCTGCACACCCACGTGGACAACGCGCCGGCCCTGCTGTGGGCGGCGGCGCGCTTGCTCGCCGCCCTGCAGCACTGGCTGCGCGCGCGCCAGCTCGGCGTGCTGGCGCTGGAATTGGCGTGGACGCTGGACTTGAAGCGCCTGGACGGCCAGCCGCTGCCGCCCGGGCAGGCGCTGGTGGTGCGCACCGTCCAGCCGGCCCAGGCCATGGAGCACCTGCGCCGCCTGCTGGCCGAGCGGCTGGCCCGCGTGCAACTGCTGGCGCCGGCCGTGCAGCTGCGCCTGCGGGCGCTGGAGACCGCGCCCTGGCAGGTCGCCAGCCACAGCCTGCTGCCCGACGAAGAGCGGCGCGCGGGCGATCCGCTGCACATGTTCATCGAGCGCGTCAGTGCCCGACTGGGGCCGGGGCAGGTGCTGGCGGTCGAGTCCGTGGCCGATCACCGGCCCGAGCAGCGCCAGCGCTGGCGCCCAGCTGGCTGCTGCCCGAACCGCTGCCGTTAAGGCCTGTTAACACTATGTGCAAGGCGATCCTCTTGCATAGCGTTGACAGGCCCTAGCCCAGCAGGGCGGCCGGCCGCTCTATCACGGCCCGCTGCAGCTGCTGGCCGGGCCGCGCCGCATCGAGGCGGGGTGGGAGCCCATCTCGTACACGACGACGTATTCGAGCAGGTCGCGTGGCTTCTTCACCAGCTCGGTGTTCAAGCGAATATTTCCAGAGCCGGGATTGCAACTGCCCCACTTGGTTTTCATGCGCTGGAGGTAGTACGCGTGGGCCGAGACGCCGAGCTTGGGTTCCCACTTCTGGATCAGGCGCGGAATGGCCGCATGCAGCAAAGAGCGGTGCCATGTGTGCATGATGTCGGCGCGTTTGTCTTCATCGTTGCCGGCCGAACGCGCAGCACGATGCGCTTGTGGTCCAGCTGCACGCCGGTACGCCCTTGGGTCTCTTCCAATACCAGCAAATGGCGTCGCCCCCAAAGCAAGTGGGTCTCCCGCGTCAGGTAGCGTCGTGGCGTCTCACGGGCCTGGTCCCGCATGTCGGCCTGTTGCCGGCGTATCCAGTCGAGCTTGCCGCACCAGCGAAGCCATCAATTCCACGTGGTCAGAGTTTGACTTGGAAAACCGCCTGTGTGGATTCCAAAACAACGTAAGTTGTTGATTTTATTATTTTTGGTCATCTGCGTATTAACCCCCCGGGCGACGGCGCAGACGCGGCCACAGCAGGTTGAGCGCCAGCCCGCCCATCACCAGGGCGGCGGCGGTCAGCTTCCAGGGCGGCAGCGGCGGCGAACCGCGCTGGATCGAAGACCCCGAACAGCGGGTGAAGGACTATCGCGACGTCATCGACTACGCTCAGTCCCTGCCTTATGTCGATCCCGACCGGATTGGCATGCTCGGCATGTGCGGCGGTGGCGGCTACTCGGTGAAAGCGACCATCATCGACAAGCGCATCAAGGCGCTGGTCACGATCACCGGCGTGAACTTCGGGCGGCTGATGCGCGAAGGTTTCAGCAACTTCGATCCCGTCGGCGCGCTCAAAGGCATGGCTACGCAGCGCACCGCCGAGAATGCGGGTGCCGACGCGCAGATCAACATCTTCCTCCCCGCCAGCGTCGAAGCGGGCAAGGCCGCGGGCATCACCGACATCGATGTGCTGGAGGCCACCGACTATTACCGCAACCGTTGCCCGGCTTCAGGGTCGGGCACCCGCATGCTGGTGTCGCACGCCGCTCCCGCGATCGCATGGGATGCCTTCGCTTTTACCGAAACGCTGCTGACGCAGCCGATCATGCTTGTGTTTGGTGACAAGCCCGGCGGGTTCGGCGCCTATCGCGACGGCATGGAGCTCTATGGCCGCGCTGCCTCCAAGCACAAGGAACTGGTGGTGGTCGAAGGGTGGTCGCATTACGACCTCTACGACAAGCCCGAACCGGTACGTCAGGCGCTGGAAAAGTTGGTGCCGTTCTTCAAGACGCATCTCGGTGGCACGGCCACTGCAAGCCGGCCCCAGGCGGCGGAGTAGGCGTGTGTTTTTTCGACGGAGCGGCGACGGGTTTCCGCGCCGTTCCGAATTTTAAGAGCGTTTTCGAGCGAAGCGGGTACCGGTTCGCGTAAAGAAAACGCGTCAAAATTTGGAGATAGAGCCCCGTTCCGATTCCATCGGAATGGAAATGGTTCTGTGAGGATGAAAAATGACGAAAGTTCTTGTTCTGGGCGCGGGCGGCCAGATCGCCCGTCACGTCGTGGCCATGCTGGGTGGTGATAACGATATATCGCTGACGCTGTTCGCTCGCAGCCCGACGAAGCTGACGCAGGCGCCTACCAACGCCAAAATCGTTCAGGGCGATGTGCTCGACAGCGTGAAACTCAATGACGCGATCAAGGGGCAGGACATCGTCTATGCCAATCTGACCGGCGAGGATCTCGATGCGCAAGCCAAGAGCGTGATCGCGTCGATGCAGGCCATGGGCGTGAAGCGGCTGGTCTTCGTGCTGGCGCTCGGCATCTACGACGAGGTGCCCGGCAAATTCGGCGAGTGGAACAACGCGACCATCGGCGAGGAGTTGAAACCGTTCCGCCGCGCCGCCGATGCCATCGAAGCCTCGAAGCTCGATTACACCATCCTGCGCCCCGCCTGGCTGACGGACGAAGACGAGGTCGACTACGAACTGACCGAGCGTGATGCGCCGTTCAAGGGCACCGTCGTCTCGCGCAAGAGCGTCGCCGATCTGATCGTGACGGTCATCCGTTCTCCTAGTCTTCATCTGCGCGGCAATGTCGGCGTCAACAAGCCGGGGACCGACGGCGATAAGCCTTCCTTCATGTAGGCGAAGACATCAGGTTCGTTCATTCTCGCGAAATGCGGACAGGCAGGAGAAACCATTCCCGCCTCGCACCGGATCGGGCGCGCGCACGGATTGTGTCGTATGTCGATGGCCGCAGCGAAGCCTTCGGTGTTCCGCCGTGGCCCGGGGCGCCTCCTGGGCGCACCCCGATGTCCGCCATCCCTGCCGCCCACCGTCTCCCGCCGCGGGCGATCATACCGTCACCGCCGCCGGACCGGCGGCCGATGTGGGCCGGCGAGAACAAACTTTGTGGAACGGAATTACCCTGTGCCCTATGAACGTCGCAGGCGAATCGGCAAGATCGTCTCTGTCGTCGCGCACCGTTTCGTGACACGGACATCCCGATGATCGCCGGTATTGTCCTCGTGTCGCGTTTCTAAACAGATCTTGCCAATGGCCCTGGACACAGCAAACGACGGAAGAGCGGTGCGGCCGCTGCTGGCGCTGAACTTCTTCATGGCGGATATGCAGGCCGGGATCGGCCCGTTCCTCGGTGTGTTTCTGCTCGCGCATGGCTGGCAGAGCGGCTGGATCGGGACGGTGATGACGGTGGGTGGCATCGCGGGCATGCTGATGACGACGCCGGCCGGTGCGCTGATCGATGCCACGCACAGCAAGAAGCTGTTTGTCATCATTCCCGGCATTTGCACGGTTGCGGCTTCCGGCATCGTGCTGTTGTCGCAGGAGTTCTGGCTGGTGGCGACCTCCCAGGTCGCGACCGCCATTGCGGGCGCCGCGATCGGCCCGGCCGTCGCGGGCATCACGCTCGGCATCGTGCGCCAGGCCGGCTTCAATCGGCAGAATGGCCGCAATCAAGCCTTCAACCACGCGGGCAACATGGTGGGAGCTGCGCTCTCCGGCTTTGTGGGCTGGGTCTATGGCTTCACGGCGGTGTTCTGGCTCGCCGCGCTGTTCGGCGTCTTCTCCATCGTGTCGGTGCTCATGATCCCGGGCGATGCCATCGACGACGACGCGGCGCGGGGACTCGCGCATGAGCCCGGCGACGGCAAGCACGCCAGGGGGTTGCAGGTGCTGGTGGAATGCAAGCCGTTATTGATCCTCGCGGCGGCGCTCCTCTTCTTCCATCTCGGAAACGCGGCGATGCTTCCGCTCTACGGGCTCGCCGTCGTCGCCGACAAGCAGGCCGATCCGGCCAGCTTCGTCGCCATGACCATCGTGATCGCCCAGGGCGTCATGATCCTGACGTCGCTTGTCGCGATGCGCATGGCTGAGAAGGAAGGCTACTGGCTGGTTCTGCTGGTCTCGTTCATGGCGCTGCCGGTCCGCGGCGTCATCGCGGCATGGCTTTTGAACCGCTGGGGAGTCTATCCGGTGCAGATCCTTGACGGCGTCGGGGCGGGCCTGCAGAGCGTCGCGGTGCCGGGTCTGGTCGCGCGCATCCTTGACGGTACCGGGCGCATCAATGCGGGCCAGGGTGCGGTCATGACCGTTCAAGGCGTTGGCGCGTCGCTCAGCCCGGCCATCGGTGGCTGGATCGCACAGGAACTCGGCTACGGGCCGATGTTCCTTATCCTCGGGGCGTTCGCGGCGGTGTCGGTCGCGCTCTGGATCGTGTTCGCATCCCTGCTCAAGCCCGCCTGCGCGATCAAACCTCAGTCTAACGAAACAGCCTCGCCGGCGGCAGGGATTGCTTGATGCTTGACGCCAACATCGCGACCTGGGGCATCGCAGGTCTTGCCACTTTCGGGGTCATCGCGCGCCCCTGGAATCTGCCGGAATACATCTGGGCCGTCACCGGCGCCATATTGCTGGTCGCGTTCGACCTCCTGCCGTGGCGGGACGCGATGATGGCCGCGGGGAAAGGCACCGACGTCTATTTCTTTCTGGTCGGCATGATGCTGCTCGCCGAGGTTGCACGGAAGGAAGGCCTGTTCGACTGGCTTGCGCAACAGGCGGTCAAACACTCGCGCCGCTCGGCATCCCGGCTGTTCGCGATCGTCTACGCGGTCGGTACGCTTGTCACCGTCTTCCTGTCGAACGACGCGACTGCCGTCGTTCTGACGCCCGCCGTCTATGCCGCAACCCGCGCCGCCAAGGTCGAGCCGTTGCCCTATTTGTTCGCCTGCGCGTTCATCGCCAACGCCGCCAGTTTCGTGCTGCCGATATCGAATCCGGCCAACCTGGTGGTGTTCGGCGAGCAGATGCCGCCGCTTCTGGAATGGCTTCGGTACTTTGCGTTGCCTTCGGTGGCGGCCATCGCGGCCACCTTTGTCGTGCTTCGCATCAGCCAGCGCGATTGCCTTCGCGGCAGCATCGACAGCGTAAGCGACCAGGCCGTGATGCTCGCACCGATGGCGGCAGTCGCCGCCGTCGGCATCGGCGCGACCGCGGTCGTTTTGCTCGCCTCGTCAGCGCTCGGCATGGATCTCGGCCTGCCGACTTTCGTCTGCGGGGTGGCGGTCGCCGCAATCGTCCTGCTGGTGACACGTCAGGCCCCGACTGCGATCGCTCGGGATATCTCCTGGTCGGTCCTGCCCCTCGTCGCCGGGTTGTTTATCCTGGTCGAAGGTCTCAATCGCACCGGCGTGCTCCCGGCTCTTGCGGAGCAATTGAAGCAAGCCGCCGCTCTTTCGCCGCACGCGACGGCCTGGGAAGCCGGCATCATCACCGCGTTCGCGTCGAATCTCGTCAACAATTTGCCGATGGGGCTGATCGCGGCAACCACGACGCAAGCCGCGCAATCATCGCTTCATGTCATCGGCGCTGTGCTGATCGGCGTCGATCTCGGGCCGAATCTTTCGGTCACGGGATCTCTCGCCACGATCCTGTGGCTGATCGCGCTACGCCGCGAGGGCGAGCACGTCGGCGCGCTCCGCTTTCTCAAGCTGGGCATTCTGGTGATGCCGCCTGCTTTGATCCTGTCATTGCTCGCGCTCGCGTTGACGGCGCCATAACGTCGCCGGATGCTTATGAATAAGCAGCCGCAGCGTGCGCTTGCTGATGCGCGGTCTGGTCTATCAACATCGTCGCGGAGTCGGAACGCGCGATCTGTCTATGCGGCCAGCCGCGCTTCATTGTGAATGATCTCGGCAAATCCCTGCCGCCATGAGGAATAACGCGGCGACCACCCGAGTTCACGTTTGGCCTTCGCGTTCGATCCCGCGCGCGCCTGCGTCATCATGACGACGATATGCTCTCCGGCGGCGAGACGGCCAAGCCACGCCGGCACGTGGAACGGCGGTTTGGCACCGAGCATGGCAGCAAGCGCGGGGAGCCAGTCATGCACCGGCGCGGGATCGTCGTCGACGATATTGTAGATGCCGCGGCCTTGCTCGACTGCGAGGACAGTCGCCGCCGCTGCGTCGTCGATATGCAGGAACGACCACCACGCCGTGCCGCCGCCGATCAACGGCATACGGCGCTTGCGAATCTGCTCGATCATGGGCGGATCGAACACGCCGGTGCCGGGGCCATAGAAACCGCCATAGCGTAAGGCGACGCCCGCTACTCCCGGCGCCGTCGTAACCGCGTGTTCGAGATGGCGGATGGCGTCGAGCGTGCCACGGAATTCCTGCGGCGGGTTCGGGTCGAGCGGATCGTCCTCGGTCTTCACATGTCCGCCGTCCCGTGCATAAGGCCATCCGCAGAAGCTCTGCGCGACCATCCGCTTCGCGCCGCAGGCGCGCGCGGCCGCAAGCAGATAGTCGGTTCCGGTGGTGCGCAGCCGATTGCTGCTGGCGAAGGCGTGATCGAATTTGCGCAAATCCAAAGCACCTTTCAAATCCGTCAACTGATGCACGATCACATCCGGGCGTGCGGCGGCGACGGCAGCGTGAATGGCGCTTTCATCGAGCGCGTTCGCGACGACCGGTTCGGCGCCGAGTTCCCGCAGAAGGCCGGTCTTCGCCGGCGTTCGCGTTAATCCGACCACGATATGCCCGTTGCGGATGAGGCGCGGAACCAGACTGCGTCCAACGGCGCCCGTCGCGCCTGCAACGAAAATGCGCATGGCGTTACCTCGCGGCGTAATAAGCTGCTTAGAGTGGGTTAGTATCGATCGCGGCGAGTTCAAGGGGGCGCAAGCGACTTCGGGCGGAACAACGACGAGCCAGATTATCGAGGCGGTCATATCGTTCTTGCGCGCGACGGCTATGACGCTACGAAAATGGACGATATCGCGATGAATACGCGGATCACAAAGCCGCTACTCTGCGATTATTTCCTCGAAGCAGGCGTTGTTTCTTGCGGTGTTTCCATCGATCCGAGACGGCGCTGATCGCCAGTGGCCGGATCGAGCCGCGAAGAGATCGTTGACATCGTTCTGGATGTTGCGTGGCTGCTAGCGCGGCGACAGACACGCTGACCGCGTTGCCGTTCAAGCGGTCGCCGCGTCGGCCGTTGCTTGATCAGTCGGGTCGGAGCACTTGCTGACAGGCCGCGAAACCCGGCGGAGGTCATGATGCAATTGCTCATGCGTACGCTCAAGACGACCATCATTGGTGTGATCGTCTTTTGCTGTCTCATCTTCGTCCCGGCCGGCACTTTGGCTTACTGGCAAGGATGGATGTTTATCGCCGTCTTCGGCATATCGACCGCCCTCATCGGCCTTTACCTCGCATTGGCGAACCCCGTGCTGCTTGAGCGGCGCGTCAAGGTCGGGCCGGCGGCGGAGACCAGGCCGGTCCAGAAAATCATCATCACGGTCTCTTTCGCGGTGTTCTGCCTGATGCTGATCGTCTCGGTGCTCGACCATCGCTTCGGCTGGTCACACGTTCCGACCTGGCTTTCGGTCGTCGGAGACGCGCTTGTTGTGCTGGGGCTGATGATTGACCTTCGCGTCTTTCGCGAAAACAGCTACGGCGCATCCACCATCGAGACGATGGCGGGACAGAAGGTCGTTAGCACCGGTCCCTACGCCGTGGTCCGCCACCCGATGTATGCCGGCGTTCTCGTCATGATGCTTGGAACGCCGCTTGCGCTCGGCTCCCGATGGGGCATCTTGCTCGCAATCGCCACCGTTCCGATCCTGATGTTGCGCATTCTCGACGAGGAAAGAATGCTGCGTCATGAACTGGAGGGCTACGAGAGCTATGTGCGAGATGTGCGCTATCGGCTGCTGCCGGGCCTCTGGTAATGAGGCCGTCCTTCGAAAGGCACAGGGCCCAGTCGAAACAGCGGTCGGAGCCCCGAAGCTTGAAGACATCATCCGCCACCGGAAGCGATTCGATTTTTTTCGCCGCCAATCGCTGCGGTTTCTACGGACGTAGTTTGGTGGCTTTAGAAGTGCATCGGAGGTATTTGGCGCACCGCACCGGGTGAAGATGATAGTTATGTTTACGCCATAGCCCTCTAAATTCGCCTTCGTCGAAGGGCCTTAAACCCTTTGAAATTGTAGAAGATTCTTGCACGCCATCGCCAAAGCGGCTTCGTTGGCCTACATCAACGGCTTAGCTGCGAGATCGGGTCGCCGCGCAGGCCGGGTGTCAAGGCCAGCAAACGATCTGACGGATTCATCGCTACGCCCAGGGCGGCTTGATACAAAGCCGAATGTACGGTTGACGTAAATCGTCATAGCCTGCTATCTTAATCGTATGATTTTGAGCTTCCGCGACAAACGGACCCAAGCCTTCGCCGATGGCACGTTCGTCAGGGAGTTTCAGAGTTTCGACCGGCAGGCGTGGAAGCGCCTTGAAATTCTGGAGGCGGCGACGAGCCTCGACGATTTGCGCGGCTTGCCGAGCAACCGTCTGGAGGCGCTTCGCGGCGACAGACGCGGCCAATACAGCATCCGCATCAATTCCCAATGGCGGATTTGCTTCGAGTGGCCGCAGGGCGCTGCCGGACCATCGGAGGTCGAGATTGTAGATTATCACTAGATGAGGCGAGAAAGCTATGGCGCGGCCCCCCATCCATCCCGGCGAAATCCTCGCCGACGAATTGCAGGAGATCGGCGTGACGCCAACCGAGCTGGCGCGCCAGATAAATGTGCCCGCCAACCGGGTAACGCAGATCATTCACGGCCGGCGCGGCATCACCGGAGATACCGCTCTGCGCCTCGGCCACTGGTTCGGCAACACCGCACAGTTCTGGCTCAACCTCCAAAGCGCCTTTGACATCCGTGTCGCGCAGGAGAAGGCCGGCCGCGAGATCGCCGGGCTGCCCATCCGGCCCGAAGCGGCTGGCGCGAACGCGCCATAAAGCCATAAGGCGGCAGGTTGGGGGGAAGAAATGGAAGAGATCAAGGTCGAAGTCAGGCCCGATTTTCTGGAACGGCAGGCGAAGGCTCAGCCGATCCAGGCTCTGGCCGAACTGATCTGGAATGGACTCGACGCCGATGCGACCACCGTCAATGTCGAGATCGAAAATGACGCTCTTGGCGGCATGTCCAAAATCGTCGTGACGGACAACGGGCACGGCATGCCGCGCGCCGATGCCCCGCAGCTTTTTCAGAACTTGGGCGGCTCCTGGAAACGGCAACGGCCCGGCACGCTCAACCTTAACCGCATGCTTCACGGCCAGGAGGCAGAGGTCGCTTCAAAGCTTTTGCGCTTGGAAACGTCGTTGATTGGAAAGTCGTCTATGACAACGGCGGCACGCTATCCCGCTACGATATAGCCGTGCTTGAACGTGAGATCGAGCGCGTCCGCATTTCCGACGAACAGCCCGCACCCGGCGCGGCGCGAGGCGTGACGGTTGTCATTTCAGAACTAAAAAGACAATTCTCGTCGCTCAAGCCCGAGAACGCTGTCCAAGAGCTGTCGGAAATTTTCGCTATCTACCTCAAGGACTACCGCAACGTTAGCATTGCTATCGGCAACGAAAGGATCGACCCGAGCCTTGCCATCGCCGGCACATGGGAATTTGACCTGACACCTATTCTCGACGAGCAAGACGCACCGCACAGCGTCGTTCTCGAAGTCATCGAATGGCGCAGGCAGACCCGCCGCACCTTGTATCTATGTAGTGAGCAGGGATTTCCTCTCTCGCAGGTTGAGACGCGCTTTCACGTTGGGGATTTCCATTTTTCCGCTTACTTGAAATCCAGCTTCATTCGCGACCTGCATCGCGACGGCCGGCTTGACCTCGCGGAAATGGTTCCTGCCCTAGCGAATGCCATCGAAGAAGCCCGCGACAAGATCAAGGAACTGTTCCGGTCGCGCGCGGCGGAGCGGGCGCGGATCGTCGTCGATCAGTGGAAGGAAAAGAAAATCTATCCCTACGAAGGGGATGCCGCCACGCCGCTCGAAACGGCAGAGCGCCAGATTTTCGACATCGTCGCTGTCACCGTCCAGGACGCATCGCCCGATTTTCGCGAGACGCCTCCCAAACAAGCCGCCCTGCATCTGCGGTTGCTGCGCCACGCTATTGAGCGAAGTCCCACCGAGTTACAGCGCATTCTCGATGAGGTCCTGAAGCTGCCTAAACGCAAGCAGAAGGAGCTTGCGGACCTTCTCGACGAAACCGACCTCTCTGGCATCATCAGTGCGGCGACGCTGGTTGCCGATCGCCTCAAATTCCTGGAGGCGCTACGCTTCATCCTGTTCGACTATGAGGCTCGCCAAAAACTCCGGGAACGCTCGCAGCTTCACAAAATTTTGGAGCAAAACACCTGGATATTCGGTGAAGAGTACAATCTATGGGCCAGCGACAAGGACCTGACGACGGTCCTGAAAACGCATCGGGAGAAGCTTGATCCCGACCTGGTGATTGATGACCCCGTCAAGGTCATCAACAAGACGCGCGGTATTGTCGATCTCATGTTGTCCCGCGCGCAGCGTCGCCATCGTCATAACGACCTGGAGCACCTCGTCATTGAGTTGAAGGCTCCCAAGGTGACGATCAACGCCGCCCACTTGATGCAGATCGAGGGATACGCCCTCGCGGTCGAGGAAGACCCGCGCTTCAATAGGGTCGATGGTCTGCGTTGGCACTTCTGGCTCGTATCGGACGAATACAACAAGGAGGTGGAAGCCCGCATCCGCAACGGCCCGGACCCGCAGCGGCGACTGATCCAGAAGGGCGCGCGCGTGTCGGTCGGCGTGAAGACATGGGGAGAAATTCTGGAAGAGAACAACGCACGCCTCCAGTTTGTGAAAGAGAAACTGGAACACCGCGTCGATGAGGGGCAGGCGCTTGCATATTTGCAGGAGCGTCATCGGGAATTCCTAGAGGGAATCCTGATTGAAGGCGAGGACGATGGCGACGCTACACCCGGTGCAGACGCGAAAGAGCCGGCGACAGACGAGGCAGGGAACGCGTGAACGCCGTCGAGATCGAGGAAGCCGTCATGGCGCTGGCCCGCTGAGCGAAGGACGTATTGATTGAACATCTATTTTGGGCATGGCCTGGGGGCACGAAAATGAGTTTGAGACCAATTGCGCTTATGAATGATCGGGTTAATCGGGCGCGCGAGGATTCTGATATAGCACTATTCCACGATCTTCTGTACGCTGGCGAATTCGTGGTACGGCTGACGACTGCAGCGATTGTTGCGGCCATAGACGACGACCGGGACAGACACCGGTACCGACTCCTTCACAAAATCGTCCGTGCCGACGGCATCGGAGAGTGGAGCGGTGTTTTGGATGACGCGCTAAGCGGTCCAGCCTCTCAACATCTTGTTCCAGCAGCGAAGGAAGATCGCCGCCTTCTCACAGAGCGCGTTGGCCCCGGCAACTGGCAGTATGATGCGGTGCGCCTCCTGTTGGAAGCTCAGCAACATATAGACCCTGAAAAGCAGCCTATCTCTGGGAAAGTCCCTCTACGCTCGTGGTTCGCCAGCTTTGCGGAGTTGAGAAACAAAACTCGTGGTCATGGCGCGCCCACCGCGACGCTCTGCTCCAAGATATCGCCGCAGCTTGAGGAATCGATTAAGCTGATATGTGAACATAATCCCCTGTTTCTTCGTCCATGGGCATATCTTCACCGGAATCTCTCTGGGAAATATAGGGTGATTCCCATGGGCGGCGGCGAGGGCGTCTTTGCCTCTCTGAAAACCGTTTCAGCCATTTCACAATCTGCCTATCAGAACGGAATTTATATATCGTTCGACTCTCTCAGACGAGTCGATCTTCTTTATACCGACGCGGATGTTTCAGATTTTTTCTTCCCAAATGGAGCGTTCAAAGGAAGAACCTTCGAACTCCACTCCCTGATCTCCGACAACCGCCAGGATGGCGATGCATCGCCCTATCTTGCCAGCGCCTCCGAACTGCCGGTCAGCGAAACACACGGTGTCGGACAACTCGATGTTACGAACAATGTCTGGAGCAATCTACCGCCAGCCCCGCCCAGCTATATTCACCGCCCCGATCTAGAAACTGAAATCACGAGCATCCTCACCAACGATCGTCATCCAATCGTGACCCTCGTCGGCAGGGGAGGAATTGGAAAAACGTCGTTAGCTTTACAGATACTTCATGCAGTAGCCGCTACGAGCCGCTTTGATACCATTCTCTGGTTCAGCGCCCGCGACATCGACTTGCTGCCACAAGGCCCTAAAATCGTTAGGCCCCAGGTGCTTACTGAGAAAGACATATCATCCGAGTTCGTAAACATAATGGGATACGGGGCCGAGCTAAGTCCTAAGCGAACGACGATAGACGTGATGTCCGACAGCCTGCGACAGAGCCCTCATAGCGGGCCGTTACTCTTCGTATTCGATAATTTTGAAACGATGAGGAATCCAGTCGATGTCTTCAACTGGCTGGATTCAAATGTCCGTCTACCCAACAAGATACTGATTACCAGCCGTTTTCGGGAGTTCAAGGCCGATTATCCGATTGCCGTTGGCGGCATGGAGGAACCCGAAGCACGCGCGCTAATTCGTCAAACGGCAGAGGCTCTAGGCATACAGGATGTAATCGACGACGAATATTGCAGACAGATTGCCGAAGAGTCTGACGGGCATCCTTATGTAATAAAGATCATGCTGGGTGAAGTTGCCGACAGCAAGAAAACCGGACGGCCGAAGCATATAATCGCCCGTAAGGACGATGTTCTGGATGCTCTATTTGAGCGGACATTTGCGAATCTCTCCCCGCTTTCCAGCCGCGTTTTCCTTACGCTTAGCGGATGGCGTTCTCTGGTGCCACAACTGGCCGTCGAGGCTGTATTGCTCCGTGACCAAAGCGAACAGATCGATGTTAGTGGTGCTGTAGATGAATTGGTCAGAATGTCATTGGTGCAGCGCGTGACTGCGCCGGATAAATCGGAATTTCTTGATGTGCCTTTGACTGCTGCGATTTTTGGCTCGCGTAAGCTGGCTGTTAGCCCAATAAAGATCATTATCGAAAATGATATCAGGCTGCTCCAAGACCTCGGAACCTCCAGCATCCATTCGCTGAAAGATGGGGTTCATCCAAAAATCCTAAGCCTGTTTGCCAAAGCGGCCTCACGGATTTCCGAGGGAAAGCAGAGACTGGTAGACATACAGAATGTTCTGGAATTTGTGGCACAGAGTTATCCCCCGGCTTGGCTGTTGCTGGCCGATCTGTACGAGGATGTGCATGGTAACGATGGTTCATCGGGCACCGCCGAGTATGTAAGGAGATACATCGAACAAGTGCCAGATGGCGACGCCAGCCGCGAAGCGTGGGCGAGATTGGCAAATCTATACAGGCGGACAAACGATGTCATTGCGGCTTGCGGTGCGTTCGTGCGCGCCTTCGGGGCAGCTGACGCGCCACTCACAGAGATCAGCACGATGGCGAACTGGGTAAATAACAACCGAACGATCATCACGGACCTTGATTCTACCGACAAACGCGCTGTTTTTGGATCGCTGATCGGCTTGATGGAGAGGCGTATTGATGAAGCATCCGCAACGGACCTGTCGCGGTTGGCTTGGTTGCATTTGCACGCTGATGACTCTGGAAGAGCCAATCAAATTGCAGAACTCGGCTTGGCTAAGGAGCCAGACAATAGGCATTGCCAAAGGCTTATAGAGCGATTGAGTAACGGCTACTAGCGGTCCCGATTTGGTGGCAGTCAGCCGCGCACGACGTATCGCTGTAGCAGGGCAAGGCTACTTCGGCTGCCAAACTATCTGGAACTAATATTTCATTTTGACCGCAAGCGATTCGAACTTTTTCACCGCCTAACGCCGCCGTTTCTACGCTTTTCACGTACAGGCTACACTCTATCCTTTGCACGGGGGGATGTTTGGCGGCTATAGCGTACAATAGAGGGCAATCGACGGTATTTGGCGCACCCGACACGATTCGAACGTGTGACCTTTGCCTTCGGAGGGCAACGCTCTATCCAGCTGAGCTACGGGTGCGGCTCCCTTCCTTTAGCGGATCGGGGCGGGAGGGGCAACGGCGGTTGGGGCGCTGATGGCGCTCAGGCGGGGACGATCACCTTGCCGATCGGCCATAGCGCGATGCCGGCAAGCTTGAGGTGGGCCCAGGCGAAGGGCAGGCCGACGATGGTCACCGCCAGCACCAGCGCCGTCACCACATGGCCGATCGCCAGCCACCAGCCCGCCAGCACGAACCAGATGATGTTGCCGATCACGCCGAGCGGCCCGGTGCCGATGTCTTCGCGGCCGGAATAAAGCTCGCGCGAGACCGCCTTCTGTCCGAACGGAAACAGCGTGTAGGCCGCGATGTTGAAGGCGGCGCGGGTCCACGGAAGGCCGATGATGGTGATCGCCATGATCACGGCGGCGATCACCCAGCCCACCGCCATCCAGAAGCCGCCCAGTACGATCCAGAGAATGTTGAGAACAAGGGATACCGGAGACATGCCGATCCTCGTGATGCGATTGTGGTGTTTGTGAATTCTAGCACGAACCTTGTGTCACTTTATCGCCGCGCGCCATGCCTGATATTGCGGACGCAGGCAGACCCCGCATGGCCGGTAGCCGGCGGCGAGAGCGGCCGCTTCGTCGGCGAAGAACACGCGGTGCCTGCGATAGGTCCCGGTCCGGCTAAGCGCGCGCGTGGCGGCGCGGCAGTCGAGCCGGCCATAGATGCGCTGTTTGGCATGGCCGCCGAACAGGGCCGGCGCGGCGCTGTCATAAAACGCACCATCCGGGCCGAGCAGGCGATAGGTCTTGTGCGTCACGCCGTTCTCCCGCGCTCCCGAGGTCGTAACGGTCCGCCTTTATGCGGTTCTGAACAGGCGCGGATGCTCGTGCGGTTGCGAGCGCAGGTACTGGTTCGGCGCGATGATCTGCTGGCCGAGCTTGGCCGCCGCATGCCAGGGCCAGCGCGGATCGTAGAGGATTGCGCGGGCCAGCGCGATCGCGTCGGCATCGCCGCTGGCGACGATCGCCTCGGCCTGCTCGGGCTCGGTGATCAGCCCGACCGCGATGGTGGCGATCTCGGCTTCGTGCCTGACGCGGCGGGAGAACGCGACCTGATAGCCCGGCTCGAGCTTGATCTGCTGGCGTGGTGACAGGCCGCCGCTGGAGACGTGGATCGCCGGACAGCCGCGCTGCTTCAGCGCCTTGGCGAATGCGATGGTGCTCTCGACGTCCCAGCCGCCGTCGACCCAGTCCGAGGCCGAGACGCGGACCCAGACCGGCCTGTCGGCGGGAAATGCCGCGCGCACTGCGTCGAACACCTCGAGCGGAAAGCGCATCCGGTTCTCGAGGCTGCCGCCGTAATTGTCGTCGCGAACATTGGCGAGCGGCGAGAGGAACTGATGCAGCAGATAACCGTGCGCCGCGTGCAGCTCGATGCCATCGAAGCCGAGGCGCGCGGCACGCCGCGCGGCGGCGACGAAATGCTCGCGGATGCGCAGCAGACCCGCCGTGTTGAGCGCGGTCGGCGGGTTCTCGCCGTCATTATGCGGCAGCGCCGACGGTGCCTGGGTCTGCCAGCCGCTTGGCGCATTCGGCGGAATCTGCGCGCCGCCTTCCCAGGGCACGCGGGTGGACGCCTTGCGGCCGGCATGGCCGAGCTGCACCGCGACCTTGATCGGCGAATAGGCGCGGATCGCGGCCAGCACCCGCGCCAGCGCGGCTTCGTTGGCGTCGGAATAAAGCCCGAGATCGCGCGGCGAGATGCGGCCTTCCGGCGACACGGCTGTCGCTTCGAGCACCATCAATCCCGCGCCGGACAGCGCGAGATGGCCGAGATGGATCATGTGCCAGTCGGTGGCGTTGCCGTCATTGGCCGAATACTCGCACATCGGCGCGATCACGATCCGGTTCGGCAGATCGAGCGTGCCGAGGCGCCAGGGCGTAAACAACTGGCTCATGCGCGATGTCCTAGGCGAGTCCGTTGAGGAACGGATTGGTGGCGCGTTCCTGTCCGATGTTCGATCCCGGACCGTGCCCGCAGATGAAGGCGACATCGTCGCCGAGCGGCAGCAGTTTTTCCTCGATCGAACGGATCAGTGTCGCGTGGTCGCCGCCGGGCAGGTCGGTGCGGCCGACCGAGCCGTTGAACAGCACGTCGCCGACCAGAGCGAACCGCATCGCGTCATTGAAGAACACCACGCTGCCGGGCGAGTGGCCGGGGCAGTGCAGGATCTTGAACGACAGCTTGCCGAGATGGACTTCATCGCCCTCGCTGAGCCAGCGATCCGGCGCGAAATCGCGGACATTGGTCATGCCGAAGCGGCGGCCGCCCTCGACGACATGATCAAGCAGGAATTTGTCGGCGAGATGCGGGCCGACGATCGGCACCTTGAGTTCGTCGCGCAGATCGGCGGCGCCGCCGACATGATCGATATGGCCGTGGGTGATCCAGATCTGTTCGACGCTGACGCCGGCCTGCCGGATCGCGTTGAGGATTTCCAGGACATCGCCGCCGGGATCGACCACGACGGCTTTGTTGGTTTCGGTGCACCAGAGCAGCGTGCAGTTCTGCTGGAACGGCGTGACCGGAATGATGAGCGCCTGAGCGGGGGACTTGGCTTCGGCGGAGGAATGGTCGGGCTGTGTGTTCATGCGCGCCACAATGCCGATTTTTCGGGGTCCGCCAAGCGGATTTATCAAGAGCGATGCGGGGGCGGCTCACATCGCCTTGAAAGGGACGGGAACCTGCGATTTTCGCCTTGGTGATGAAAGACATCTGCTAGTCTGACCCGATGAATCTTGCCGCAATTTCCATCACGCCGGACCGCCGCCAGTCGGAGACCGCGCTGATTGTGGCGCGTGGCACCGCGCGCTGGCTGGCCTCGCTTGGATTTTCCTGTGTCGGCGAACTGGCGCTGCCGTCCGGCCGTCGCGCCGATCTGGTTGCGCTGAACGAGCGCGGCGAGATCTGGATCATCGAGATCAAATCATCGGCGGAGGATTTGCGGGCGGACCAGAAATGGCAGGATTATCGCGCGCATTGCGACCGCTTGTTCTTTGCCTTCACGCAGGATCTGCCGTGCGAGATTTTTCCGCAGGACACCGGCCTGATCGTCGCCGATGCCTATGGCGCCTATCTGCATTGCGAGGCGCCGGAGCACCGGCTGCCGGCGGCGACGCGCAAGGTGATGCTGCTGCGTTTCGGTCTGGCCGCGGCGCGGCGGATCAACCGGCTGATCGATCCGCAGGGCCACGCCGCGATCGACGAATAGTCTCTCCGAGAAAATCGAATCCGCGCGTCATGGCGACGACGCGCGGCGCGGCGCGTGAGATTGCAATCAGCGCGGGGCGCGCTTGGCCAGAATGCGCTGCAAGGTACGGCGATGCATGTTGAGCCGGCGCGCCGTCTCCGAGACGTTGCGGTCGCACATCTCGTAAATGCGCTGGATGTGTTCCCAGCGCACGCGGTCGGCCGACATCGGATTCTGCGGCAGTTCGGACTTGTCGCGTCCGATCGCGAGCAGGGCCGCGACCACGTCGTCGGCATCGGCCGGCTTGGCGAGATAATCCACCGCGCCGAGCTTCACCGCCGTCACCGCGGTGGCGATGTTGCCGTAGCCGGTCAGCACGATGGCGCGGGCGTCCGGGCGCTTGGCCTGCAGCGCGCCGACCACGTCGAGACCGTTGCCGTCGCCGAGCCGCAAATCCACCACGGCAAAGGCCGGCGGATGGCGCTCGATCTGGGCAAGACCTTCAGGGACGTTGTCGCAGCTCGTGACCGAGAAGCCCCGCGCTTCCATGGCGCGCGACAGCCGTTCCAGAAACGCCTTGTCGTCCTCGACGATCAGAAGCGAGCGGTCGGCCATCTCGGCGATGGCGCTGGCTGGCGAAGTCGTCGTCTGAAGCGGTGCGTTCACTGTTTGAGCCCTTTCATGGTCGTCTTTTCGATATGGCGCGACAATGTGGCATCGCAAGTGTCGCACCGTCCGTCCGGGGCTTGCAAGGTGCGGCGAATCGTCCGGTTCGCATTTTAACTTGCTGCAATGCCTGCGACGCTGTCGGCCTCGAAACGGTCGCGCGGCCAGGTGATGGTGACCACGGCGCCGTGATCGGGGAACACGCGGTTGGCGAAGGTGACGCGCGCGTCGGTTCGCTCCAGCAGGGTGCGGGCGATAAAGACGCCGAGACCGAGGCCACGCCGGGCGGTGGCATCGGAAGCGCGCTTGCGCGAGGATACGTAGGGTTCGCCGATCCGTTTGAGGATGTCCGGCGGAATTCCGGGCCCGTCATCGGAAATCACGATCTCGACCCGGTCCTCGTTCCACCACGCGTTCACTTCGACCGCTTCCCGCGCGAAATCGACCGCGTTTTCCACCAGGTTCCCGACGCCATACAGGATCGCTGGGTTGCGCAGCCCCACCGGCTCGGAGGAGCCGGCCACCGCGATGCGCACCTTGATGGCGATGTCGAACTCGCGATGCGGCGCCACCGTCTCCTCGATCAGGCTGGACAGCGGCATGCGGTCGAACGGCGCTCCGCCGGAAGACAATTGCGTGATCTTGCCGAGGATGTCGCGGCAGCGCTGCGCCTGCTCGCGCAGCATGCGCAGGTCGCCCATCACCTGTTCGTCGCGGGGATCCTGTTCCTGCAGCGCTTTCTCGAGTTCGCGTGAGATCAGGAAGATGGTGGAAAGCGGCGTGCCGAGCTCATGCGCCGCCGCGGCGGCAAGACCGTCGATCTGGGTCAAATGCTGTTCGCGAGTCAGCACCAGTTCGGTCGCCGCCAGCGCGTCGGACAGTTTGCGGGCTTCCTCGGTGACCTGAAACGCATAAAGACTGGTGACGCCGAGCACGAGCACGATCGAGAGCCACACGCCGGTCATGTAGATCGGCGGCAACACCAGTGGTTCGTCGCTGTCCCATGGCAGCGGAAGGTGAAAGAAGCCGAGTACCGAGGCGCAGGCCGCGGCCAGCAGACCGAGCATGATGGTGTAGCGCGTCGGCAGCGCCGTCGCCGCGATCAGCACCGGCGCCAGGAATAGAAATGAAAATGGATTCTGCAAACCGCCGGTGAGGAACAGCAGCACGGCGAGTTCGGCAATGTTGACAGCCAGAAGCAGCGTCGCGAACCGCGGATCCAGCCGGTGCACGCTATTGAAGCCGATTTGCAGGATGAGATTGAGGGACGCCGACAGGCTGACCACGGTGAGGCAGGCCAGCACCGGAATCTCAAAATCGAGGCCCTGCGCCACGACGAAGATGGCGGTGAGCTGACCCAGCACCGCGAGCCAGCGCAGCCGCAGGATGGTCTCGAGGCGGATGTTGCGGCGGCTGTGCCGGAACTCGGAGGCGGCGATATCGCTCATGCCGACACTATATATCCCTGGTGTTCCTGATCCGCCGCTTTCCCGGCCTTCGGGCGCATGACGGAGAATAGCTTTCTCACAGATTGATTTGTCAGGCTAATTTTAACTCACTGACAGCTTGTCCGATGGATGAATTGACGCTGGATGCCGCGAACGACATTATGTCGCGGCGCAAAACGAATCGAGGATGCCATGCCCATCGGAGAATTCGGTCGGCCGCCGGAACTGCCCTCGGAACTCAGTCCGACGACGACGTCGCCGCTCTACTGGATGTATGAGATGGGGCAGGCCTCGCTCAATCCGGCGCGCGCGGTTGCCGATGCGACCAAACTGATGTTCCAGAATCCGCTCAATCCGTTTTCCGCCACCGAATTCGGCAAATCGGTCGCGGCAAGCTGCGAAGTATTCGAGCGCACCACGCGCCGTTACGGCAAGCCGGAATGGAATATCAACGACACCGAGGTGCAGGGCGTCCGTGTTCCCGTCGAGGTCAAGACGGTGTGGGAAAAGCCGTTCTGCCGGCTGTTGTATTTTCAGCGCAGGCTGTCGCGGCCGCTGCGTGGGCCGCAGCCGCGCATCCTGATTGTCGCGCCGATGTCGGGCCATTACGCCACGCTGTTGCGCGGTACCGTGGAAGCCTTCCTGCCAAATCACGAGGTTTACATCACCGACTGGACCGACGCGCGGATGGTGCCGGTTGCGATGGGCCGGTTCGACCTCGACGATTATGTCGATTACGTCATTGAAATGCTGCATGCGCTGGGTGGCAACGTCCATGTCGTCGCCGTGTGCCAGCCTTCGGTGCCGGTTCTGGCGGCGGTCTCGGTCATGGAGGCCCAGCACGATCCCTATGCACCGATCTCGATGACCTTGATGGGCGGGCCGATCGATACGCGGCGCAATCCGACCGCGGTCAACAAGCTCGCCGCGGAGAAGGGAATCGACTGGTTCCGCAACCACGTGATTTCCAAGGTGCCGTTTCCCCATCCGGGCGTCATGCGCGATGTCTATCCGGGATTCCTGCAACTGACCGGCTTCGTCAGCATGAATTTCGATCGCCACATGGACGCGCACAAGCGCCTGTTCAATCATCTGGTGAAGGGCGACGGCGATCTCGTCGACAAGCATCGCGACTTCTACGATGAATATCTCGCGGTGATGGATCTGACCGCCGAATTCTATCTGCAGACGGTCGATCTCGTGTTCATCAAGCACGCGCTGCCGCTCGGTACCATGACCCACCGCGGCCGGCCGGTCGATCCGTCGAAGATCCAGCGTGTGGCGCTGATGACGGTCGAGGGCGAGAACGACGATATCTCCGGCCTTGGCCAGACCGAAGCGACGCACACGCTGTGCACGTCGATCTCCGACACGCGGCGGGTGCATTATGTTCAGAAGGGCGTCGGCCATTACGGCGTGTTCAACGGCTCTCGCTTCCGCTCCGAGATCGTGCCCCGGATCTCCGATTTCATGGTCTCGGCCGCGCTGACCCGGTCGGATTTCGTTGCCGCGGAATAGCCGCCGCAGGCCTCGAAAAACCCGCCGGAATGCCAAAAACCCAGATTTGACGGCATTTTAGCTCATCGCGCACCCTCAGATGCCGCACGGGGCAATGCAAACTATTGTTTTTCAACGGGTATTTTGAGTTAAGGGATGTGGCGTAAAAGTGACGGCCGAGCCCGCGGCCAGGCCGCGTCGCAGCTAAAAAACTGAACACAAATGTCATGTTTCATGCCTCTCTATGTGGGAGGTCGAGCGACGATTCGTTCAAGATGTTGGGCAAATGATTTGTTTTTGTGCCGATAGCTTTCTCTGGCGGCGGCTGTGGCAGAATCCGGGTGAACTCCTCACTCCCGGACTCCCCGATATGGCTTTTCGTGCTCTGCTCTACCGTCGCCCGACCGAACCGCGCACCCTTGCGGTGAAGATCGGTTCGGCCATCTATGCCGTTCAACTCCGCCGCCATCGCCGCGCGCGCCGCTATACGTTGCGCATTCATCCGAGCGCTCGGCAGGCGATCCTGACCATGCCGCCGCGCGGCAATCTTGCCGACGCCAAGGACTTTGCGGAGCGTCATGGCGCCTGGATCGCGGCGCGGCTTGGCGGTCTGCCGAAGGCCGCACCGTTCGCCACCGGGACGACGCTGCCATTGCGCAGCACGCCGCATAAGATCGTTCATCGTGCCGGCGAACGCGGCACCGTGTGGGCCGAGACCCGCGACAGCGGCGAGAAGATTCTCTGTGTCGCCGGCGACTTGCCGCATATCGAACGGCGGGTGCTCGATTACCTCAAGCGTGAAGCGCGTCACGATCTCGCCAAGGCATCGACGCGCTATGCCGAAATTCTGGGCGTGAAGGTGAAGCGCATCACCATCCGCGACCAGTCGAGCCGCTGGGGCTCCTGCACCTCGGCCGGGTCGCTGTCATTCTCGTGGCGGCTCATCCTTGCGCCGCCTTATGTGCTGGACTATCTGGCCGCGCATGAAGTCGCGCATCTGGTCGAGATGAACCACTCGCCGCGGTTCTGGAAAGTGGTAGGACGGATTTGCCCCGCCACCGAGCGCGCCAAGAAGTGGCTCGACACCCACGGTAACGACCTGCACCGCTATGGTGTCAAGGACTGAGCGTTTGACGGCTGTCAGCGCCACCGGATGAATTGAAGCCGGAAACGATCGTTTCCGGCGTTCTCATTCCGCCTTCGGATCAATCGGAATCGAGTTGGACCGCTCGCGGCGGCAACGGACAACTCCATGCTGTAAAAGGGTGTTTTATTCGCGTGATCCTGCCGCCATGGCGTGTTTCGCGAATCCGCATTCGATAGCTTGACTTGGAGTGCGCTCTAACCCGTAACTTCCCATGCGTCGCGACGAGAGAAGGACGTTCAATGAAGATTGGCGGACTGGCGAAGCGTTCGGGATTGTCTGTCCATACGATCCGTTACTATGAACGGATCGGGCTGCTTCCCCATGCCGATAGAGACCAGGCGGGCCAACGGGACTACGACGCATCAATCCTGGTTTGGATAGAATTTCTCGGCCGTCTCAAAACGACCGGAATGCCTATTCGTGAAATGCTGCGCTATGCGGCCTTGCGGGAGCGCGGCGTTGGCACGGAAGCGGAGCGCAGCACGTTGCTCGAACAGCACCGCGAGCGTGTCCGCGCGCATTTGGCCAAACTGCAAGCCTGCCTCCTCGTCCTCGATACCAAGATTGCCGGATACGCCGGTAACAAACAGAGGATGACAAATCATGACGCACCAATCCCCGAACGTCGGCGAAAGCCGGCTGGAACGCGGCAAGCGGGCGCTCGCTGAAATCGATGGCGAAGCCGGCCACAATGTCATTGCTGCCTTGGCCGACATTGCCCCCGACTTCGCAAACTACCTGTTCGAGTTTCCGTTTGGCGACATTTACAGCCGTCCCGGCCTCGATCTGCGCGGCCGCGAGATCGCGACCATCGCGGCGCTGACCGCGATGGGGACCGCAACCCCGCAACTGAAAGTCCATATCGACGCGGGACTGAATGTCGGGCTGACCAGAGACGAAATCACCGAGATCGTCATGCAGATGGCGGTTTATGCGGGCTTTCCTGCCGCGCTCAACGGGCTGTTCGCGGCCAAGGAAGTCTTCGCTGCTCGGCAAGGGAAAGACGCATGATGAATTCCCCGGTTTTGTTCGGGTGAGGCGTGGGTGTCAGGATAAATGACGTGGTGTCGATTTCATCCGAATGAATCCGCTTATCGCCCGCCGAACAGGCGGTCGATCAGCCAGCCGCCGCCGCCGAGACCGTTCGCAGACTCCGGGCGCGCGCCGTTCTGCACCACCTGTGGGCGCGGCGCAGGTTGCGATGGCGGCGGATAGGCCCGCTGCTGCTCCGGCTGTGCGCCATAGTTGCCGCTCGACGCGTAAGGATCGCCGGCCGGCACCGGACGCGGCGGCGGGGCAATCTGCTGGCCGTTGCCACGCGCCGCGGCGCGGAAGAAGTTGGACAGGAAGCCGCCGCCGTCGCTGCTCCTGCTCTGCTGCGCGCCGGGCAGATCGGCTACCGCGACATTCTCATGCGCGGCTTTCATGAAGCGCGTCCACACCTCGACCGGCAGGCCACCGCCGGTGGCCTTGTGGGTCGGTGAGTTGTCGTCATTGCCGAACCAGATGCCGGTGACCAGATTGGCGGTGTAGCCGACGAACCAGGCGTCGCGGAAATCCTGGCTGGTGCCGGTTTTGCCGGCGGCGTACCAGCCGGGAATGTCGGCCTTCTTCGCCGTGCCGATGACCAGCGTCTCATGCATCATCGCGTTCATCATGCCGACATAGCGCGGGTCGATCACCTGCGCGGCCGGATCGGACTTGCGCGCGTACAGCAGCTTGCCTCCGGCGGTCTTGATGCGGTTGATGACATGCGGCGAGGCCGCGGTGCCGCCATTGGCGAACGGGGCATAGGCGCCGACGAGTTCGGTGAGCGAGACTTCCGAGGTGCCGAGCGCGATCGACGGATTGGCTTCGAGCTTGGAGGCGATGCCGAGCCGGTGCGCGGTGCGCACCACATTGGCCGGGCCGACCTCGATGCCGAGCCGCACCGCCACGGTGTTGAGCGACATCGCCAGCGCCTGCGTCAGCGTCACCGGGCCGAAATATTCGTGACTGTAGTTCTCCGGCTTCCAGCCCTTGATCTCGAGTGGAGCGTCCTGCCGCACGGTGTCGGGCGTCAGGCCCATTTCCAGCGCGGTGAGATAGACGAACGGCTTGAAGGCCGAACCGGGCTGACGCTTGGCGGTGACCGCGCGGTTGAACTGGCTCTCCGAGTAGTTGCGCCCGCCGACCATCGCGCGCACCGCGCCGTCCGGCGTCATCGCCACCAGCGCGCCCTGGCTGACCTTGAACTTCACGCTCTTGGCCGCGAGTTCGTCGATCACCGCGGCTTCCGCGACGGCCTGCAACTTCGGATCGATCGAGGTCTCGACCACGATATTCTGCTCGACCTGTCCGACCAGATCGTCGAGCACCTCGCCGATCCAGTCGGCGACATAATTGACGGTGCCGGCGCCGACCGGCTTCACCGCGTAGGACGGATGGCCGATCGCGGCCTGCGCCTGCGCGTCGGTGATGAATTTTGCATCCGCCATCGCGCCGAGCACGGTCTGCGCCCGCTTTTCCGCGCCTTCCGGGTTGCGGTTCGGCGCGAGGCGTGACGGCGATTTGACGAGGCCCGCGAGCATCGCCGCCTCCGCGAGGGTGACGGCGCGCGCCGATTTGCCGAAATATTTCTGTGCGGCCGCTTCCACGCCGTAAGCGCCGGAGCCGAAATAGACGCGGTTGAGATAGAGCTCGAGAATTTCGTTCTTGGAGTATTTCCGCTCCAGCCACAGCGCGAGCTCGGCTTCCTGCAGTTTGCGCTGCAAGGTGCGCTCCTGGGTCAGGAACAGGTTCTTGGCAAGCTGCTGGGTCAGGGTCGAGCCGCCTTGCGACACGCCGCGATGCAGCAGGTTGGTCGCGGCGGCGCGGGCGATGCCGATCGGATCGATGCCGAAATGCGAATAGAAGCGGCGGTCCTCGATCGCGATGAAAGCTTTCGGCAGATAGGGCGGCAGTTCCTTGAGCGGAACATTCGCGCCGGGCATCTCGCCGCGCGTTGCGATCACGCTGCCGTCGATGCCGACGATCTGGATGGTCGGCGGACGCTTGGGAATTTCCAGCGATTGAATCGAAGGCAGATGTGCGCCGACCCAGACCACGACGCCGACGCCGGCGATGACGGCCCACAGGCTCAGCACCAGGCCCCAGTAAAGCACCCGGCCCAGCCTGCTGCGCGCCTTGCCGCGCGCGGCCTTGTTGTTCTCTCTTTTGTCTTTTTTCGCCTGTGCGCGGCTCTTCCGGGAACCGCGCGAGGCGGTGTCATCGGCGGCACGCTTGGGCGCGCGGCGCTTCGGCGTGGCGTCGGCGTCATCCTCCGGGCCGCCGACGCGATCCCACGGATTGAGCCGGATGCCATCCAGCGAGGCGCCGTCGTCGAACTTCGGCTCCCGGCGTCCGCCTGCTTTCTTCCGTCCCGCCATCCGTTACGCGCTCGATCCGATATGTCGATCCGCCGTGCACGCTAGCGATGGCGGTTTAAGGGCACGTTACCAAATCGTTAATGCGGATTAAGCGGAACGCGCCGTCCGCTTTTCGCCGACGCCGCCTTCGGCAAGCAGATGCACCAGCGCGCGCTTGATCGCGGCCTGTCGGGTCGGCGCGGTGATCTGCGCGCCGAGCAGGTCGGTGACGTAGAACACGTCGCGCGCCCGCTCGCCGAAGGTCGAGACATGCGCCGAGCCGATATTGAGGTTGAGCTTGGAGAGCGCCGTCGTCAGCTCATAGAGCAGGCCGGGACGGTCGAGACCGGAGACCTCGATCACGGTGAAGCGGTCCGACCATAGATTGTTGATGACGACATCCGGCTCGACGACGAACGGCTTGGGCTTGGATTTGGCGGCCGTGCGCTTGGCCACGATCTCGGGAAGCTGAAGCTTGCCGTCCAGCACTTGCTCGATGATCTCGCCGATGCGGGCGGCGCGGCGCGCCTCGTCCTCGTCGCGATCGTATTCGCGCGAGATCGCGATGGTGTCGAGCGCGCGTCCGTCGGTGGTGGTGTAGATCTGCGCGTCCACGATGTTGGCGCCGGCGGACGCGCAGGCGCCCGCGATGATCGACAGCAGCCAGGGATGATCGGGCGCGAGAATGGTGAGTTCGGTGACGCCGCGCGTCTCGTCGAACCCGACATTGATGGCAAGCTTGTTGCCGTTGCGATCGGTCTCCTTGACGAAGCGGGCGTGGCGGATCTTGCGTGGCAGATCGACCTTGAGCCAGTAGGCCGGATAGTGCCGCGCGATGTAGGCGTCGAGTTCGATCCGCGGCCATTCGGTGAAGGCGCCGCGGAATTCGGCCTGCGCGGCTTCGAGGCGCTGGACGCGATTGACTTCCGAGAAGCCGCCGGTCAGCACCGGCTCGGTCTCGTAATACAGCGTGCGGATGAGCTGCGCCTTCCAGCCGTTCCACACGCCGGGGCCGACGCCGCGGATATCGGCGGTGGTCAGGATGGTGAGCAGTTTCATCTGCTCGACCGACTGCATCACGGCGGCGAAATTCTCGATCGTCTTGCGGTCCGACAGGTCGCGCGACTGCGCCACCGTCGACATCGTCAGATGCTCCTTGATCAGCCAGGCGATCAGGTCGGTGTCGGCGGCGTTGAAGCCGAAGCGCGGACACAGCCGCCGCGCCACTTTCGCGCCGGCGATCGAATGATCCTCCGGCCGACCCTTGGCGATGTCGTGCAGGAACACCGTCATGTAGAGCACGGCGCGATGTTCGGGGCGGATCTTGCGCATCAGATCGGTGGCGACCGCGAACTCCTCCTGATTGCCGCGCTCGATGTCCTGCAGGATGCCGACGCAGCGGATCAGATGCTCGTCCACGGTGTAGTGGTGATACATGTTGAACTGCATCATCGCGACGATCTTGCCGAAGGCGCGGATGAACTGTCCGAGCACGCCGGTCTCGTTCATCCGTCGCAGCACGGTCTCGGCGTTCTCCGAGGTGAGAATCTCCATGAACAGCCGGTTCGCCTCGGCGTTTTCGCGCAATTGCGGCGTGATCAGCTTGAGCGAGCGCGTCGCCATGCGCATGGCGTCGGGATGAAAGGCCAGATTGTTCTTCTGTGCGAGGCGGAAGATTCGGATCAGGTTGACGGGGTCGTTCTTGAAGACGTTCGGCGTCGCGAGGTTGATGCGTGCGTTGTCGACCACGAAATCGATGGTGCCCGGCACCTTGCCGCGCCGCTGCGGCCGCAGCTTCGCTATCAGGCGGCCGAGCACGGGCGCGGGCTTGGCTTCCTCTTCCTCCAGCTTGGCGCACAGGATCGCGGTGAGGTCGCCGACATCCTTGGCCATCAGGAAGTAGTGCTTCATGAAGCGTTCGACATCCTGCATGCCGGGGTGCGAGGTGTAGCCGAGGCGCTGCGCGATCTCGCGCTGGATGTCGAACGACAGCCGCTCCTCGGGGCGTCCGGTGTAGAAATGCATGTTGCAGCGGACCGAAAGCAGGAAGTCCTCGCAGCGTCGGAAGGTGCGGTACTCCTGGGCGTCGAATACGCCGCGCTTGACCAGTTCGCGGGTGTCGCTGACGCGGTAGACATATTTGGCGATCCAGAACAGCGTATGCAGGTCGCGCAGGCCGCCTTTGCCGTCCTTGACGTTGGGCTCCACCAGATAGCGCGACTGGCCGGCGCGGCGGTGGCGTTCCTCGCGCTCGGCGAGCTTGGCGGTGACGAATTCGGACGCGGTGCCCTGCACCACGTCGTGGTCGAACCGCTTGACCAGTTCGTCGTAAAGCGGCTGGTCGCCGACCAGAAAGCGGGTTTCCAGGATCGAGGTGCGGATGGTCATGTCGGCGCGGGCGAGGCGGATCGATTCATCGACCGAGCGCGTGGCGTGCCCGACCTTGAGGCCCATGTCCCACAGGCAATACAGGATCACCTCGGCGACCTGCTCGCCCCACGCGGTCTGCTTGTAGGGCAGCACGAACAGCAGATCGATGTCCGATTCCGGCGCCAGCAGGCCGCGACCGTAGCCGCCGGTGGCGACCACCGCCATCCGCTCCGAATCCGAGCGCATGTGCGAGCGGTAGAGATGCCGGGTGGCGGCGTCGTAGAGCAGGCGGATGATCTCGTCCTGCACGGCGCACAGACGCTGCGCGCAGGCGCGGCCCTGACGATCCTTCAGCAGTTCGGCTTGCGCGATCTCCCGCGCCTGAGCGAGAGCGTTCTTGAGAAGCTGGGTCAGCGCGGTGCGAAACGCATCGTCGCTGCCGCCGTGCTTGTCGGCGAGGGCGTCGATCTGCCGGGCGATCGCATTCGGATCGAACTGCAGCGGGAGTTGATGGGACCGGTCGAGCGTCACGTCATCCATGCTATCCGGATATCCAACCGCAATCCCGGTGTCACGGCCGATTGTTCGGGATTTGGAAGGTTCATTCCCGTTTCCGTTTCGCGGAGAAAGTTTTTGCTGGCGCCTTGTTGTCGGAGGCAAGGATTTTCTGGTTGATTTTTTGAACTAAATAATTGATCTATTGGGGCAATTACTCATTTCAACGCTTCCTTGCCCTTTCCATCCATGGAGAAAATTATGTTCGAGATTTCCCGACGCGGCTTCGCCGTGCTTGTCGCGGGTGCGCTGGTCGCCCCGGGCGCGGTGCGTGCGGCGGATGCGCCCAAGCAGATCGCCATCGATTGGGCGACCTACAATCCGGTGTCCATCGTGCTCAAGGAAAAGGGTCTGCTGGAGAAGGAATTCGCCAAGGACGGCATCAAGATCGTCTGGGTGCAGACGCTCGGCTCCAACAAGGCGCTCGAATTCCTCAATGCCGGCTCGATCGATTTCGGCTCGACCGCCGGCTCCGCCGCGCTGGTCGCGCGCATCAACGGCAATCCGATCAAGTCGGTCTATGTCTATTCGCGCCCCGAATGGACCGCGCTCGTCACCGGCAAGGATTCCAAGATCACCAAGGTCGCTGACCTCAAGGGCAAGCGCGTCGCGGTGACACGCGGCACCGATCCTCACATTTTCCTTGTCCGCGCGCTGCTCGATGCCGGCTTGACCGAGAAGGACATCACTCCGGTGCTGCTGCAGCATCCGGACGGCAAGACCGCGCTGGTGCGCGGCGATGTCGATGCCTGGGCGGGCCTCGATCCGATGATGGCGCAGGCCGAGATCGAGGACGGTGTGAAGCTGTTCTATCGCAAGCCCGAGGCCAACACCTGGGGCATCCTCAATGTCCGCGAGCAGTTCCTCAAGGATCATCCGGACATCGTGCGCCGCGTGCTCGCGGTCTATGAGGAGGCGCGCAAATATTCGCTGGCCAATTACGACGTGGTGAAGCGCGATTTCATCGCCGTCACCAAGCTGCCGGATAACGTGGTCGACAAGCAGCTCAAGGAGCGCACCGAGCTGACCCACAACAAGATCGGCGAGCCGCAGCGCGAGTCGATCCTCGCCGCGGGTCTTGCGCTTCAGCAGGCCGGCGTGATCCAGCCGAATGTCGACGTGAAGGCCAATGTCGACGCGCTGCTCGATGCGCAGGTGCCGCTGCCGACCAACTGAGGCAGCAGGCTGTGAACGGTTCGGCATCGCGCAGGCTCGTCCCGCGCGATGCCGTCTTTTTTTGCCGGACGGGACATCATGGCCGGTGGCCGGCGATGGGAAATTGCGGTGCCGGCGATCAGCCGACGCTTGCAATCCGGCGCAATAAACGGTTCTTGCTATGGCGATGACACTCGAAAACACCATGGTGGAGACGAAGCCAGCCGTGCCGGCGCGGCGGAGCGGGCGCTGGATGCGGCCGGCGCTGGGTCTGCTGCTGCCGCTTTTTATTGCGGTGGTGTGGGAGCTTGCGGTCCGGCTCGGCTTCTCCAATGGCCGTCTGGTGCCGCCGCCGAGCATGATCTACCAGACGCTGGTCGAACTCACCGTCAGCGGCGAGCTTGCGCGTCATGTCGGCATCACGCTGTGGCGTGTCGGGGTCGGCTTCAGTCTGGGTGTTCTGTTCGGCACGCTGTTCGGCGCGATATGCGGCTACTGGCCGCTGTCGCGGCGACTGCTCGATCCCACCGTGCAGGCGCTGCGCGCGATTCCATCGATCGCCTGGGTGCCGATCTTCATTCTCTGGCTCGGCATCTTCGAGACCTCGAAGGTGGCGCTGATCGCGGTCGGCGTGTTCTTTCCGATCTATCTCGGTGTGATGGGCGCAATCCAGTCGGTCGATCGCAAGATCGTCGAGGTCGGCCGCGCCTTCCGTCTGTCCGGCCCCGCAATGATCCGCCGCATTCTGCTGCCTGCGGTGCTGCCGGCCTATGTGGTGTCGCTGCGCTCCGGTCTCGGGCTCGGCTGGATGTTCGTGGTCGCGGCCGAATTCATGGGCGCCTCGCAGGGCCTCGGCTATCTGCTGACCGACGGCCAGCAGCTCGGCAAGCCGGCGCAGATCCTCGCTGCGATCATCGTGTTCGCGTTGCTCGGCAAGATCACCGACTGGCTGATCCAGCTGGCGTTCGCGCCGCTGCTGCGCTGGGAGGATTCCTTCAGCGCCCATGCAAATGGGGCGTAAGATGCTGGCGCTCGATCATGTCGGCAAGGTCTATCCCAATGGCGTCAACGCGCTCGAGGGCTTTTCCGCGCGCATCAAGCCCGGCGAGATCGTTGCCATCATCGGCGGTTCGGGGTGCGGCAAGTCCACGCTGCTGCGCGCGATCTGCGGTCTCGATTGCGCGACCCATGGCAGCATCGTGCTCGATGGCCTTGCCATCGCCGCGCCGCATGAAAAGATCGGCATCATCTTTCAGGAGCCGCGGCTGCTGCCCTGGCTCAGCGTGCTCGACAATGTCGCGTTCGGATTGACTGGCCTCTCCACGGCGCAGCGCCGCGAGCGTGCCGAGGCCGCGCTGGCGCGGGTCGGGCTCGCCAACAAGGCCGATGCCTGGCCGCGCGAATTGTCCGGCGGGCAGGCGCAGCGTGTCGCCATTGCCCGCGCGCTGGTACCGCGCCCCGAAGTGCTGCTGCTCGACGAGCCGTTCTCTGCGCTCGATGCCTTCACCCGCACCGATCTGCAGGACCATCTGCTCGACCTGTGGGCCGACACCAAGCCGACCCTGATCCTGGTGACCCATGATGTCGAGGAAGCGGTGGTGCTGGCCGACCGGGTGATGGTGATGCGCCCGCATCCCGGCCGCCTGTTCGAGGAAATCAAGGTCGATCTCGCCCGTCCGCGCGATCGTGCCGCGCCACTGTTCGAGGGCATCAAGCGCCGCGTGCTCAACGCACTCGACCGCTCGCTGGATCGTGCGCCGCCGGTGGGCGAACAGCCCGTGACAGGCGCGGCGATGTGGTGGTAAAGCGCGTCCGAACCGCTTTATCTCATCCCGCTTTAAATCATTCCGCATTTTCCCGGAGACCGACAGATGGATTCGACGCAGTTGCGCGCCATGCAGGCGCCGATCAAGGAGCGTTACAAGGCCGATCCGAAGACTGCCTACATCACCTTGAAGGCCAATGGCTCGATCGACAATGAAGGCATCGCCTGCAAGGTCGAGACCGGGCGCGCGGTGGCGGTGGCGGGGCTGCATCCGGCAACCGGCGGCTCCGGATTGGAATTGTGCTCCGGCGATATGCTGCTGGAGGCACTGGTGGCCTGCGCCGGCGTCACGCTGAAATCGGTCGCGACCGCAATCGATATTCCGCTGAAGAGCGGCCATGTCAGCGCCGAAGGCGATCTCGATTTCCGCGGCACGCTCGGCGTCGACAAGGAGGCGCCGGTCGGCTTTGCCGAGATCCGTTTGCGTTTCGATGTCGAGACCGATGCGCCGCAGGAGAAGCTCGATCAGCTTCTCAAGCTCACCGAGCGTTATTGCGTGGTCTATCAGACCATCAAGAACGGTCCGAAGGCCGTGAACGTCTCGATTCGGCGGGTGTAAGGCGGCCGCATTGCGATGCCAGCCGACGGGTATTTTCTGTTCACCCTCGTTCTGAAAATGGCCGTTGCCGCCGGATTCGTCATTGCGGCAACGGTGATCGCCGAACGCGCCGGAGCGTTCATCGGCTCGCTGATCGTGACGCTGCCGATTTCGACCGGGCCGGCCTATGTCTTCATCGCGCTCGATCATGACGCCGCCTTCGTGGCGCGGGCGGCGTTGACCAGCGTCTACAATAATGTGCCGACCGCGTTCTATACGGCGATCTTCGTTGTCATGGCGCAGCGGTTCGGCCCATGGCTCAGCGTCGCCACCGGCCTTCTGGTCTGGGCGATCGCGACTTATCTTTTCAGTCAGATGGCATGGACCCTGACGCCGGCGATTTTGGCCAATGTCGTGGCGGTCACGGCGTTCTTCGTTCTGGTGCGCGCGTATCGCGAGGCGCCGATGCCGCGCCTGCCGCTGCGCTGGTTCGATCTGCTGCTGCGCGCGTTGATCGTCAGCGTGCTGATCGCCGCCGTGGTGACGCTGAGCTTCACCATCGGGCCGGAGAAAACGGGTCTGCTTGCGTCGTTTCCCGCGACCTTCACCGCCACCATGCTGATCCTGCATCGCCGGGTCGGCGGCAAGGCCACTGCGGCGGTGATGGCGCACAGTCTTGTCGGACTGCTCGGCTTCGGCCTGTGCATGGCGGTGTTGTATCTGGCCGCTGTGCCGGTCGGCGCGCCGCTGGCGCTGGGCCTCGCGCTGCTGTTTTCGGTAACGTGGAACGCGGCGACGCTGTTGCTGCGCCGGGCCGGCGTGCCGCTCTAGCTTTTCTTCGGCAGCTTCGCTTTCAGCGCGTAGAGCGCCTCCAGCGCCTCGCGCGGCGTCATCTCGTCGGGATGAATGGCTTCGAGCGCGCCAATCAGCGCCTCGGCTTCGCTCGGCGGATGCGGCTCGGCGGCGGCACGCGAGGGCACCGCGAACAGCGGCAGGTCGTCGACCAAAGCCTTGGTGGTTGAATTGCGATCCTGCGCCTCGAGCTTGGCCAGCACCGTCTTCGCACGCGCGATCACCGCGGGCGGCAGGCCGGCAAGCTTGGCGACCTGAATGCCGTAAGAGCGATCGGCCGAACCCGGCAGCACCTCATGCAGGAACACGACCTCGCCGTGCCATTCCTTCACTCGCACGGTGGCATTGAACAGACGCGGCAGCCGGGCGGCGAGCGCGGTCAGTTCGTGATAGTGAGTCGCGAACAGCGCGCGGCACTTGTTGCTTTCGTGCAGATGCTCGATCGAGGCCCAGGCGATCGACAGGCCGTCGAAGGTCGCGGTGCCGCGGCCGATCTCATCGAGAATCACCAGCGACCGCTCGCCGGCCTGATTGAGAATGGCGGCGGTCTCCACCATCTCGACCATGAAGGTGGAACGGCCGCGCGCCAGATCGTCGGCGGCGCCGACGCGCGAGAACAGCCGGTCGACCACGCCGATGCGAGCGCGGCTCGCCGGCACATAACTGCCGGTCTGCGCGAGCAGCGCGATCAGCGCGTTCTGGCGCAGGAAGGTGGATTTGCCGGCCATGTTGGGGCCGGTGAGAATCCAGATCTGTCCGGAATTCTGCGCAGGCGCGGGCGACAGGTCGCAATGATTGGCGATAAACGGCTCGCCTTCACGCTTCAACGCGCGCTCGACCACCGGGTGCCGTCCGCCTTCGATGCAGAACGACAGCGAAGAGTCGACCTCCGGCCGCACATAGTTCTCGTCGATCGCAAGCCGCGCCAGCGCGCTGGCGACGTCAAGCATCGCGAAGGCGTGTGCGGCGGCGCGCAGGTCCTCGCTTGCCGCGACGGCTTGCGCGCACAGCGCATCGAAGATTTCCAGTTCGAGGCCGAGCGCGCGGTCGCCGGCGCTGGCGATCTTGGCCTCGATCTCGCCAAGCTCGGTGGTGGTGAAGCGGATCTGCCCGGCGAGGGTCTGGCGGTGGATGAAGGTCGCGTTCAGTGGTGGCGACATCAGTTTGTCGCCGTGCTGCGCGGTGACTTCGACGAAATAGCCCAGCACGTTGTTGTGGCGGATCTTCAGCGCCTTGACGCCGGTGTCCTCGGCGTAGCGCGCCTGCATCGCCGCCACCACGAGGCGCGAGGCATCGCGCAACTGCCGTGTTTCGTCCAGCGCGGAAGCATAGCCGTCGCGGACGAAGCCGCCGTCGCGCTTGAGCAACGGCAACGCTTCGGCCAGCGCCCGCGCCAGTTCATGGCCAAGTTCGCGCGAGGGACGGCGCAATGCGGCCATCGCCGCCGCGATCTCCTGCGGCGGATCGTTCAATTGCGCGAGCCTTGCCAGTACGGCGTCGGCGGCAAGAATGCCGTCGCGCAGGCCCGCGAGATCGCGCGGGCCGCCGCGTCCGACCGAAAGTCGCGCCAGCGCGCGCGACATGTCGGGAGCCGCGCGCAGGATTTTGCGCACATCGTCGCCGGCCGCGCTGTCGGCGACGAACGCCGCGACGGCGTCGAGCCGCTGCGCGATCTGCGCGGTGTCGGTCAGCGGTGCGGAGAGGCGTTGCGCCAATAGGCGCGACCCCGCCGCTGTCACGGTGCTGTCGATGGCATCGAGCAGCGAGCCGCGCCGCTCGCCGCCGAGCGTGCGGATCAGCTCGAGATTGGCGCGTGTAGCGGAATCGATCGCCATGGTGGTGCCGGCGGCCTCGCGCGAGGGCGGCGACAGCGGCGGGCGTTTGCCGATCTGGGTGCGGTCGATATAGGTGATCGCGGCCGCCGCCGCGGTCGCTTCCAGCCGCGACAACTGGCTGAGGCCATCCATGGTGGCGACGGCGAAATAATCGCACAGTCGCCGCTCGGCGGTCGCGCCGTCGAATACGTCGCGGGTCAGCGGCGTCACCGCCGGCAGCGCGCGCAGCACCGGGCTGAGATCGGTGTCGCTATAGAGCGCGTCGCTGACGATCACCTCGTTGGGATTGATCCGCGCCAGCGTCGCGGCAAGCTCGCCCGAGGCGCATTCGGTGACGAAGAATTCCGAGGTCGAGATGTCGATCCAGGCGAGTCCGACGCGGTCCTCGCCATGCGAGGCGCGCGCCCGCGCGATCGCCATCAGATAGTTGTTGGTCCTGGCGTCGAGCAGGGTGTCTTCGGTCAGCGTGCCTGGCGTGACGAGGCGCACCACGTCGCGGCGGACCACGCTCTTGTTGCCGCGCTTCTTCGCCTCGGCGGGGTCTTCCATCTGCTCGCACACCGCGACGCGATGGCCGAGCGCGATCAGGCGATGCAGATAATCGTCGGCGCGCTCCACCGGCACGCCGCACATCGGAATGTCCTGACCCTGATGCTTGCCGCGCTTGGTGAGCATGATGCCGAGCGCGCGCGAGGCGGTTTCGGCATCCTCGAAGAACAGTTCGTAGAAATCGCCCATCCGATAGAACAGCAGCAGGCCCGGATTGGCCGCCTTGATCTCCAGATACTGCTCCATCATCGGCGTGACGCGGCCGGTGTCCGGGTCGGAGGAGGCCGGTGTCGTGCGCGCAGGCGTGGCCGCAGGGGCGGGCGAGTGAATGGTCATGGCGCCGCACGCTAGCAAGAAATGGCGCGGCGATCACACCCGAAAAGCGCGGAAATACCGGGTTTTCCAGCCTGATCGGCGATTCCGCGGCCCAAAACCGCCTTGCGCGCGGCGCGTTCACGGACAAACTCATGCCCATTCCACGCCGGATTCGGCGGCAAGGTCGATCGAGCTTTGCTTGCCGATGTCGTCGAAATGCTGGTCGAGAAATCTCTTGGCCGCGCGCACGCCGGCCCGGTGCAGAAGAGCGAAGAAATCGTAATCCGTCTTCAGCCGGCTCGATGCGGCGAGGCGGCTGCCGAGGCCGCCGAGATGGATGCGATGGATGTAAAGGCGGCGGTATTCGTTTTCGCGGGTGCCGCGCGGCAGGCGGCCTTCGTCAATCAGCTGGTTGACGAAATCCATGGCGCGCAGTTCGGTGATCAGCGCGGAGTTGAAGGTGATTTCGTTCAACCGGTTGATGATCTCGGTCGAGGTGCGTGGCGTGGTCTTGCGCGAGATCGGATTGATCTGCACCACCAGCACGTCCTCGGCGTCGGTCGCCTGCAGGAACGGGAAGATCGCCGGATTGCCCATATAGCCGCCATCCCAATAGGGCACGCCGTCGATTTCCACCGCGCGGAATAGGAACGGCAGCGCCGCCGAGGCCATCACCGCATCGGCCGTCACTTTGTCGCCGGAGAAGATGCGCAGCCGCCCGGTGTGGACGTTGGTGGTCGAGATGTAGAGCGCGATGTCCGGATGGTTGTGGATCGCGTCGAAATCGACGAAGCGTTCGATCAGGTCGCTGAGCGGATTGATGTTGAGTGGATTGAGATCGTAAGGCGAGAAATAGCGCGACATGGTCTGGAACCAGTTCTGCATCGGCGCGCTGGCGAATGGCAGCAGCGAGAACAACCGGTCGGTGATCGCGCGCTGCACCGGCGGCAGGTTGCCTCCGGCGCTGGCCGCGCGCCAGAAATCCGACAGCCGCTTGCGGGCTTCCTCCGGACCGCCGCGCGCAAGACCGTCGGCCAGCATCACGGCATTGACGGCGCCAGCCGACGCGCCGGAGATGCCGGTGATCTCGAGCCGGCCGTCCTCCAGCAGATGATCGAGCACGCCCCAGGTGAAGGCGCCATGCGATCCGCCGCCCTGAAGCGCCAGATTGATTTTCTTGGTGCTCGGCCGCTCTTTCCGCTTCAGCGCGGGGTGCGCCCAGGGCGCCAGGCTGTCGAGATAGGCTCTGAGATTGCTGTTCACGGCGAACTTCCTCTCGGGTGCGGGCGGGTGCTAGAATTGTATCGATGCGCCGGGCTCGGAACGCTCTCTCCCAATTGGGACTTTTATGGTGCGTCGCAATAGTTGATGTTGCAATGCAAATTGCGCACAATTAAATTACTGAAATAACACAATAATTTGAAAGTTTGACGGTAGTATCTGGCCGCAGAAGAGGGTGGTTCCATGACAACCGGCAGGCAGGCGTTTCCGACGCCCGATCATGATCATAGCCAATGCGCCGCCTCCGCGCTGGCGCATGCCGAGCAGGTCTGCCGTGACCGGGGCCAGAAATTCACCCCGATCCGGCGGCAGGTGTTGCAGGCGCTGCTGGCGAGTCATCGTCCGCTTGGAGCTTATGAAATCATCGATGCGCTGGCGCGCGACATCGCGCGGCTGGCCCCGATCACGGTCTACCGCGCGCTGGATTTCCTGATGGCGCAGGGGCTGGTCCACCGCATCGAGAGCCGCAATGCCTTCCTCGCCTGTGCCCATAATCACGATGCCAGCGCGGTGGTCGCGTTCCTGATCTGCGATAGTTGCGGCTCGGTGGGCGAATTGCCCGCGGCCGGGCTGGCCAAAGGGTTCCGCGAGGCGGTGCAGGGCACGGGATTTGCGCCGAAAATGTCGGTGGTCGAGATCACCGGCACCTGCGCCCATTGCCAGCGTGCGGCCTGAGCGGATCGGCCGAAGGCAGCCCTTATATTCGTATGTTTTCGGGATTATGTCCCGGCATGGCAGCCGGTCGGGCGATGTCGGGGAACCGGCATTGCTGGCATGCCCCGGGCGTTGCTGGTAGATTGGCCCCACATCGCGCGCCGGTCCTTGCTGGCCGTCATACAGACCTGATATTCAACGTCTTACCCTCAGCGACGTGACCGATTTTCCCATGACTGATCTCAAAGAGCGAACCAAGTCCATCGAGGCCGGCCCCAAGGGCCGCCACCGCACCGTTCAGGTCGTCGTGGGCAACGTCAAGGTTGGCGGCGGCGCACCGATCGTGGTGCAGTCGATGACCAACACCGACACGGCCGACGTCGATTCGACGGTCAAGCAGGTCGCGGCGCTGGCGCGGGCCGGCTCCGAACTGGTTCGCATTACGGTCGATCGCGACGAAGCCGCCGCCGCCGTGCCGCACATCCGCGAGAAACTCGACAAGATGGGCGTGGACGTGCCGCTGATCGGCGACTTCCACTACATCGGCCACAAGCTGCTGGCCGAACATCCGGCCTGCGCGGCGGCATTGTCGAAGTATCGCATCAATCCGGGCAATGTCGGCTTCAAGAACAAGCGCGACAGCCAGTTCACCGACATCGTCGAAATCGCGATCAAGAACGACAAGGCGGTCCGCATCGGCGCCAATTGGGGATCGCTCGATCAGGAATTGCTGACGCGCCTGATGGAGGAGAACGCCAAGTCTCCCGATCCGATCGACGCCCGCGCGGTGACGCGCGAGGCCATGGTGCAGTCGGCATTGCTCTCGGCCAGGCGCGCCGAGGAGATCGGCCTGCCGAAGACCAAGATGATCCTGTCGGCCAAGGTGTCGAACGTGCAGGATCTGATCGCGGTCTATCGCGAGCTCGCCGCGCGCTCCGATTACGCCATCCATCTCGGCCTCACCGAAGCCGGCATGGGATCGAAGGGCATCGTCGCCTCGTCGGCGGCGCTCGGCATCCTGCTGCAGGACGGCATCGGCGACACCATCCGCGTCTCGCTGACGCCGGAGCCCGGCGGCGATCGCACGCTTGAGGTAAAGGTCGGCCAGGAAATTCTGCAGACCATGGGCTTCCGCACCTTCGTGCCGCTGGTCGCGGCATGCCCGGGCTGCGGCCGCACCACCTCGACGGTGTTCCAGGAACTGGCGCGCGATATCCAGGACTTCATCCGCGACGAGATGCCGTCGTGGAAGACACGCTATCCCGGTGTCGAGCAGCTCAACGTCGCGGTGATGGGCTGCATCGTCAACGGTCCCGGCGAATCCAAGCATGCCGATATCGGCATCTCGCTGCCCGGCACCGGCGAGACCCCGGCGGCGCCGGTGTTCGTCGACGGCGAGAAATTCCGCACGCTGCGCGGCCCGACCATTGCCGCCGACTTCAAGGCGCTGGTGATCGACTATATCGAGCAGCGCTATGGCAGCGGCGCCAAGACTCCGGAAGTCACCGCCGCGGAATAAATCAGGTTACGAATTTTTGAGATGCATCAGGCCGGGTTCGTCCCGGCCTTTGCTTTTGGTGTTTGACGTTTGGGATAAGGCGACCCGTCCGGCGCAAGATCGCGATCTTGCCGCGGGAATGGATCGCTAGATCGGGGTGGTCTTCTCGCGGTTGTCGACCGCCGCTTCCTCGAGATCGAGATCGCGCTCGATCCGCCGCCGCGCCTCGTCGGTGATCTTGCCCTCGCGCAGCAGCCTGTGCAGCAGGCTGCGCTCGATGGCGATGATCTCACGTACCATCGCCGCGCCGCGTGTCGCCGGCGTGAGGTCGCCGGCCTTGGCCGGGGGATCGGGCAGCGCGCGCACATGCGTCTCGTGTCGGGATTCAAGAAACTTGGCGAGGCTCTGCGGCAGCTCGCGCTCGGCGATGATGCGTGTCAGCTCCTTGCGCGAAGCCGCCACCAGTTCGCGCCGCGCCGCGATCTCCTGCTCGCGCTCGTGCTTGGCCTCGGAGCGTCCGTATTTGTCGAGCCCCAATGCGCGCACCAGGAATGGCAGTGCACCGCCGATGCCGACCACGGTGACGAAGATCACGCCGAACGCGACCAGCAGGATCAGATCGCGGTAGGGAAACGGCTCGCCGCTCGCCACCGTGTAGGGCAGCGCCAGCGCGACCGCGAGCGAGACCACGCCGCGAATGCCGGTGAAGCCGATGGCGGCCACGCTTTGCCAGGACGGTGCCTTCTCCCGCTTGCGCACGCGGTGGCTGACGAGGCGTGGCAGATAGGCGGCGGGAAACACCCACAGAAAGCGTGCAACAATGACGATCGCCGAGGTCAGCGCGATCGCCCACGCCACTTCGTTGAGTGGGAGCATCTTGGAGGTTTCCATCAGGATCTTGGTCTGGAAACCGACGATCAGGAACAGCACGCCTTCGATGAGCCAGACCGCGAAGTCCCAGAAGAAGATGCCTTGCAGGCGCGTCGCCGCGGAGATCAGCAGCGGGCCGTTCCAACTGACGTAAAGGCCGGTGACCACGGTGGCGAGCACGCCGGAGCCGCCGAAATGCTCCGGCACCCAGAACGCCAGATAGGGCGTCAGCAGCGACAGCAGGATTTCCACGCGCGGATCGTGCGCCCATTGCCGCAGTCGCAGGCTGAGCCAGCCGACCGCGAAGCCGAAGATCACCTCGCCGATCAGGATCGCGGCGAAAGTGCCGGTGGCCGACGCCAGCGAGAAGGCGCCGGTGGAAACGGCCATCACCGCGAAGCGATAGAGGATCAGCGCGGTGGCGTCGTTGGCAAGGCCCTCGCCTTCGAGAATGACCAGAATGCGGTGTTGCAGGCCGAGCCGCCGTGCGATCGCGAGCGGTGCCACCACGTCCGGCGGCGACACGATGGCTCCGAGCACGAAACCGACGCCCCAGGGCAGGCCGAGAACCCAGTGCGCGGCGCAGGCCACCGCGCAGGTGGTGAAGATCACGCAGCCGATCGCGAGCAACGAGATCGGCCGCAGATTGCCCTTGAATTCGCGCCAGCTCATCGACACGCCCGCCGAATAGATCAGCGGTGGCAGCACCAGCAGCAACACGCCCTCGGGCTGCATCGCGATCGGCGGAAAGCCCGGCACCAGCGCGAGGATGATGCCGACCACCAGGAAGACGATGGCCGGGGTGAGTTCAAGCCGCCGCGCCACCGTGGCGGAGGCAGCCAGCACCGAGATCACGAGCAGGAAGGTGAGAAAACCTTGGATCATGCGCGGCGGAAATCCGGGTCTAGAGGGCGCTCGCGGCGATGTTCACCGTCAGCGCCAGCAATGCGGTGTTGAAAAAGAACGACACGACGCCGTGCGCGGTGGCGGTGCGCCGGATGATCTTGTCGGTGATGCCGACATCGGAGACCTGCGCGGTCATGCCGACGACGAAGGAGAAATAGACGAAGTCCCAGTAGTCCGGATGCTCGTCACCCGGAAATGCGAGGCCGCCGCCCCGGCCGCCGCGATAATATTCGTGCGCGTAATGCAGCGCGAAGGTGGTGTGGATCGCCGCCCATGACAGGGCGATGGTGGTGATCGCCAGTGCAAGCTGGGCCGGTTGGTGCTGCGTGCCGCCAAGCTCGAGCACGATGGCGGCCATACTGGCGAAAGCGGCGGTCGATGTCAGAATGAGGATCAGGAAACGGCCATCATCCTGCAGCGCGGCCTGCCGGCGCATGTAGTTCGCATCGCATGTCAGCACGGTGATGTAGGCCAGAACGAGATACAGCGTCAGGGAGACGTCCCAGCCCAGCAGCAGGCGCGTGGTGAGACGCCATTCGCCGGGCACCAGCCATGACCCCGGCATCGCCAGCAGCGACAGCAGGCCGATCGCGATCGAGACGAACAGACGCGGCCGCGCGTAGACGATGCGCACCGCCTTCGGCATGCGGCGGAAGCGGCGGAGGACCTCGTCTTCCTTCTGCTTCAGCGTGGGCGGGGCGCCGGGCGCGTCGTTCTCTGCGGTCATCGCGATTCCATGGCGTTTCAAGCGAAACGGGAACCGGTTCGCGTGAAGAAAACGCGTCAAACAAGACTCTGGCTTCGCGTCCGATTTGATCGGAAGCGCAAGCTCTAGTTCTGGCGCTCCGCGACAAAGCGCGCGGCGGCGCGCAGCACGTCGCCCTTCGATCCGAACGGCGCCAGCGCGGCGTCGGCCTGCTGGAGCAGATCGCGCAGCCGCGCCTTTGCGCCGTCGATGCCGAGCTGCGTGACAAAAGTGGTTTTTCCGAGCGCGGCGTCCTGACCGGCCGGCTTGCCGAGCGCCGCCGCATCGCCTTCGACGTCGAGCAGGTCGTCGGCGATCTGGAAGGCTTCGCCGAAGGCGTGACCATATGCATCCAGCGCCCCGTATTGCTCCTTCGAGGCCTGACCGAGCAGCGCGCCGGCGATGCAGCCGTATTTGAGCAGCGCGCCGGTTTTCATCTGCTGGAGTTTGGCGACGTCCGGCGGCTCGCGATCGCCGAAGCGACCTTCGCCGGCAAGGTCCATCATCTGGCCGCCCGCCATGCCGCCGATGCCGGCGGCCCGCGCGAGCGCGCGCGTCAGCGCGAGGCGCACGCCGGCGTCGCGGTGCACCTCGTCGCGGGTGATGATGTCGAAAGCCAGCGTCAGCAGTGCGTCGCCGGCAAGGATCGCGGTGGCGTCGTCGTATTTCTTGTGCGCGGTCGGTCGTCCGCGCCGCAGGTCGCTGTTGTCCATCGAGGGCAGATCGTCATGGATCAGCGAATAGCAATGAATGCATTCCAGCGCGGCGCCCGCCATCAAGGCGCCGGCGCGCGGTACGCCGAACATCTCGGCGCTCGCCACCGTGAGGAACGGCCGCAGCCGCTTGCCGCCATTGAGGCTCGAGTACCGCATAGCCTCGATCAGGCGGCGCGGGCGGGCGATCTCGCCCGGCATCGGCGCATCCGACAGCAATGTGCCGAGCAGGGCTTCGGTTTCGGCGGCGGTGGTGTCGAGCAGGGTGGCGAAATCGTCGGTGGTCGTCGCGGTGGTCATCGAAAGCTCCAGAATTTGCCGGACAATCGTTCATGGGATCGGTCACGTCAATTCCGCCGGCATCCCTCCGAGCGGGATTTCGCGACCGTGAGGCGGTCTGGTAAACAGACGCTGGCGGACGATCGCGCGATGCGGCGTCGTGAGCGAAAGGGGCGAGATGCGACGAGCGATCCGCATGGCTATGCTGGCGATCCTCGTCATTCTGCTGCTGCCTTACGTGCTGACGCCAATTTACGCGGTCGGTCATCCGGTCTCGACCCTGATGATCGGGCGCTGGCTGAGCGGCGCGCCGGTGACGCGGACCTGGGTCGATCTCGATGCGATGGCGCCGGCGCTGCCACGATCCGTAGTCGCGGCGGAGGATGCCAAATTCTGCACGCATCACGGGGTGGATTGGAGCTCGCTGCGCGAGGTGATCGAGGATGCGCAGGACGGCGAGGTGGTTCGCGGCGGCTCCACCATCACCCAGCAGCTCGCCAAGAACCTGTTCCTGTGGCCGGGCCGCAGCATGGTCCGCAAGGGGCTGGAATTCCCGCTGGCGTTCTGGATCGATTTCGTCCTGCCCAAGAAGCGGGTGCTGGAACTCTATCTCAATGTCGCCGAACTCGGCCCGGCGGGCCAGTTCGGAGCCGAGGCAGGCGCGCAATATGCTTTCGGCCGGTCCGCCGCGGCTCTGTCGGCCCAGGAGGCGTCGCTGCTGGCGGCGATTTTGCCCAATCCGGTGATCCGCAGCGCCCGCCGGCCCGGTCCCGGGGTGCGGCGGATCGCCGGAACCTACCGGATCCGGGCCCGATCCGCCGGACTGGACACTTGCTGGGGCCGAAATCGCGGATTTTAGGGCGATTTCTCCCGCTTCCGGCTCTGGCCTTTCCGCCCTGCATCCTCTATAAGCCCGGCCTTAATCCCTATTCTGGAAAGTGCGGAGCCTTCCGGGCACGCCCGCTTTCGACCCTAAAGGACCTGGATCATGGCCGTTCCACGCAGGAAAACATCGCCGTCACGCCGTGGCATGCGCCGCTCGGCGGACGCTCTCAAGAAGCCGACCTATGTCGAGGACAAGGATTCGGGTGAGCTGCGCCGTCCGCACCACCTCGACCTCAAGACCGGCATGTACAAGGGCCGTCAGGTCCTCAAGGTCAAGAAGGACGAGGCCTGAGGACGGATCGCGGCCCCCCGTTCGGGCCGCGCACGACGCTGGCGTCGCTGCCTCGCGCAGCGGCCGCCGCCGTTTTTCTGGCGGCTTTGGCGAGTTAAATCCATTTGGTTTTGAGAGATCGCGCCGACAGAAAGCCTGACCGATGCCGACAATCGGTTTCCCGCTGCTCCTCATCCCGCTCGCGATCTATAATATTTTCGTGTTTCTGATGCCGGACGTGGCGTTCACCGCGCCGCTGTTGTCCGTGCATCTGATGTCGGGGGCGGACTGGGCCATTACCTTCGGCGACGCGCTGCTGGCGCTCGGCCTGCTGCTGCTGTGGTTCGAGATCGCACGGGCGGCGCGCCCCGGTGCGAAGTACTTCACCGATCATGTGCTTTCGCTGGTGGTGTTCGCCGTCGCGGCGGCCGAATTTGTGCTGCTGGCGCCGTTCGCGACCTCGACCTTCTTCCTGCTGACGGTGCTGACGGCGGTGGAGTTTCTCGCCGGAACCTCGATCGCGCTGCGTCATCGCCGCTACTTCCGGCAGGTCGCCGCGTCTGCGTCGCAGGATGAGGCCCCCGTCAAAACGAAGGGCAGTGTGCCGGTGCTCGACCGGCCGATCGCTGACGAGCCGGTGGGCGCGTTCTGGGGCCCCGAGCCGTTGCAGCGCGATCCGGAGATTGACCCGCCGCCACCCGCGCCGCCTTCCACGCCTGCACCTGCAACCGGCCCGGCACCGGTCGCGCCAACGCCACCGTCCGCCGCTCCCGCCCCGTCCCCTGTCACGCCGCTTCCGTTGACGTCACCGTCCGCTCCGGCCGAGCCTGCGCCCGAGGTGCCTGCGCTGGAAAAGATTTCGCCGGCGGAGCACCCGGCGCCCCGCTCGGTGGCGGATTGGAGCGCGGCGGATCTCGTGGCCGACAACGACGCCCATGACAATACGCCGCGGCCCGACACACCGGCAGGCGGCAAGCCTCCCGAGACTCCCAGCCGCTGAATTTGGTTCGCCGGCGTTTCAGGCGAGACGCGAGGTCGGGCGCGAGCGTGCCGGACCCGTGGCCTGCATCGCTGCGCGATAGTCCGCCATCGCGTCCTGCGGCGCGGCGCGGCGAAGGGTTCTCGTCTGCGGAACCTGTTCCGCGGTGGCGAGCAGATGGGTGATGAAAGCGGCGTCGTTGTGCGGCCCGCGCGCGGGAAATGCGCGCTGGCGCGGTGTTTGCGGCACCAGCGCCGTGGCGTTTGCGGCCGGGGCGGAGGGCGTGTCGTCGGCTTCGTCCGAGCGCCGGGCGTGGGGCGTACGGTCCTGCGCAAGCGAGGCGACGGGGCCGGGACTGGCGGCTCTCCCGATCATCATGATTGCGCGTTCTCCGGTTGAGACCTGTACTGTTTTGGGACAGGGCAGCCCTGTCTTTCTTCACGTCGCAAGAGGCATGCCGCCAGCGCGGAGCAGGTGCCTGCCCTCCGTGCGCGGCGATTTTCTTAGATTGTTTAGGAAGCTGGCCTAGGATTTCCCGGAGAGGACGCACTATTCTCGACAACGAATCATCCGTGCCTGTCCCAGATCGAGGCGATCTTGAGCGTTGAGCCCATTTCCGTAGCGCGCGATGTCGTGCGGAGTCCGGTTCCGGCCGAATCCCGTCCGGCCGACGTCTCTGCGATCTTTGCGGCGCTCGGTCAGGTCACCTTCGTCTGGGATATCGCCTCTGACATGCTGCGCTGGAGTGAGAATGTCAGCAGCGTGCTGCCGAATTTTTCCGAGGCCGCGCTGGCGCGCGCTGGTGAATTCGCCGGCCTGATCGAGCCGCAACGCAACGTTCGTATCGATGCGGTGATGAACGCGGCAGCCAAGGACCGGGGCGACGGCGCGCTTTATCAGATCGAGTATGGCTTGCGGGCCAGCGTGGCGGCGCCACTGGTGTGGATCGAGGAATCCGGGCGTTGTTTCGCGGACGCCGATGGCAGGCCGATGCGCGCGGAAGGCATCCTGCGCATCAGCAGCGAACGGCATGCGCGCGAGGAGCAGTTGCGCAGGCTCTCGCAGCACGATTCGCTGACAGGCGAGCTCAACCGGACCTATCTGGTTGCCGCGCTGGGCGAGGCGATGGATGAAGCCTCGCGCTTCCGCTCGTCCTTTGCCTTCATGCTGATCGGAATCGATCATCTGGCGCAGATCAACGAAGCGTTCGGTTTCGACGTCGCCGATGACGTTATCCAGGAAGTATCGCGCCGGGTTCGCGCGCGGTTGCGCGGCGGCGACGTGCTCGGCCGGTTTTCCGGCAACAAGTTCGGCGTCATTCTGAAGAACTGCACCGGCGACGACATGCAGGTGGCGGCCGAACGCTTTCTCGCCGGCATCCGCAAAGACATCGTGCCGACCAAACTCGGTCCGGTGTCGCTGACGGCTTCGATCGGCGCGATCAATGCGCCGCGCTATGCGCGCACGCCCGAGGAGGCGATGAGCCGGGCGCAGGAGGCGCTGCAGAGCGCGAAAACGCGGCGCCGCGGCTCGTTTCTCGCCTGGCGTCCCAATGTCGAGCGAGAGACGCAGCGCCGCGTCAATATCCGCGTCACCGACGAGATCGTCACCGCACTGAACGAGCGGCGGATCGGCATGGCGTTCGAGCCGGTGGTGGCGACTACTTCGCGCAAGGCTGCATTCTACGAGTGTCTGGTGCGGATGCAGCGCGAGGATGGCGAGTTTTCGCTGGCGCCGGATATCGTGCCGGTGGCCGAGAAGCTCGGCCTGATCCGTCTTGTCGATCACCGCGTGCTGGAGCTTGTGGTGGCCGAGCTCGCGGCTGCGCCGGGCGTGCAAATGAGCCTGAACATTTCGCCCGACACCACGATGGACCCCGACTGGTGGTCGACGATTGAATCGCTGTTTCGCGCTTATCCGGGCGTGGCCGAGCGTCTGATCGTGGAGATCACCGAGACCGTGGCGATTCAGGATCTCGATCACGTGCGCGGGTTCGTGACGCGGTTGAAGAATTTCGGCAGCCGGATTGCGATCGACGATTTCGGCGCCGGCTACACCTCGTTCCGCAATCTGCGCAAGCTCGGTGTCGATATCGTCAAGATCGATGGCGTGTTCGTGCAGAACATCGCGCGTTCGGCGGACGACCGGGCCTTTGTGCAGACCATGATCGACCTGGCGCACCGTCTCGATATCGAGACCGTGGCCGAATGGGTGCAGGACGAGGCCGCGGCGAAACTGCTGCAGGGGTGGGGCTGCGACTACATTCAGGGCCGGCTGATCGGCCTCGCCTCCACCGAGCGCCCGTGGGGCAATGCCAATCCCGATTCATGCCCGCAAGCGTCGGCGCTGGGTTGACGGACGCCGACGCGCAGTCGACACGCACGATGCATCCGCATGCAAGTTGAACGCACGCGCGCATCATCACGCCCGGCATCGAGCGCGGAATAACGAATAATCAGGTCTTGTCGTCGTCCGGCGTCTTCGACATGCGTTCGAGCCGCTCCTGCATATCTTTCATCTGGCGCTTGAGGTCGTCGATATCGTCGGGGCCGGCCGGCTCCGAGGATTGCGGCGCGGGTTCGCTGCTTGCGGTATCCTGACGCGCGGTGGGCGCGAACGGCTTGAACATCGCAAAGGTACGCTCGAATATTTCCATGTTGCGGCGGACCTGTTCTTCCAGCGGAGCGAACGGCGTGCCGCTGAATGTCGTCGCCATCTGCTTGCGGAATTTCTCCTGCTCGCGGGTCAGCGTGTCGATCGACTGTTCGAGATATTTCGGCACCACCATCTGCATGCTGTCGCCATAGAAGCGGATCAACTGGCGCAGGAAGGTGGTCGGCAGCAGGTTCTGCCCGGCCTTGTTCTCTTGTTCGAAAATGATCTGCGCCAGCACGGAGCGTGTGATGTCGTCGCCGGTCTTGGCGTCGTAGACGAGGAAGTCCTCGCCGTCTTTCACCATCGTCGCAAGATCTTCCAGAGTGACGTAGGTGCTGGTGCCGGTGTTGTAGAGGCGCCGGTTGGCGTATTTTTTAATGGTGATCGGCTGGTCGGATTTCGCCATGGACTCGCACACAGTTCTAAAACGGGAGGAAACCATCGGCCGCGCCAATGGCAGCAAGCAATGCGTCGCACAAAGTAAGCACTTTCGACCGGGCTCGGCTACCGTTTTGTGCAGCACGGTTAATTGGCTGAGACGCCCCGTCTCACTGCGGCTTTGTAACGAAAGTCGTGCGTTTGTGGCTGGCCGTTTGGCTTAAAACCGCTACATTAACGATTAACGAGGATCGGCTCCCCGCCAACTCTCGCCTCGTCCTTAGCAACCTCAGGAGATGCCTATGTCCGACGGTGTCGTTATCGTCAGCGCCGCTCGCACCCCCGTTGGCTCGTTCAACGGTGCGTTTGCCAACATTCCCGCCCACGAGCTCGGTGCGGTCGCCATCAAAGCAGCGCTGGAGCGGGCTGGCGTCGAGCCTGGACGGGTCTCCGAAGTTATCATGGGTCAGATCCTGACCGCGGCGCAGGGGCAGAACCCGGCACGGCAGGCTTCGATCAAGGCTGGGATTCCAGTGGAAAGCCCGGCCTGGGGCGTCAATCAGTTGTGCGGCTCGGGTCTGCGCACCGTGGCGCTCGGTTATCAGGCCATCGTCAATGGCGATTCCGAGATCGTGGTCGCCGGCGGTCAGGAATCGATGAGCATGGCGCCCCATGCCCAGTATCTGCGTAGCGGCGTGAAGATGGGCGGCATCGAATTCGTCGACACCATGATCAAGGACGGTTTGTGGGATGCCTTTAACGGCTACCATATGGGCAACACGGCCGAGAACGTGGCCAAGCAATTCCAGATCACCCGTCAGCAGCAGGACGAATTCGCGGTGGCTTCGCAGCAGAAGGCCGAGGCCGCGCAGAAAGCCGGCAAGTTCAAGGACGAGATCGTCCCGTTCGTGGTCAAGGGCCGCAAGGGCGATGTCACGGTGGACACCGACGAATACCCGCGTCACGGCGCGAGCATCGAGGCGATGGCGAAGTTGCGCCCGGCGTTTGAAAAAGAAGGTACGGTGACGGCGGGCAGCGCTTCCGGCATCAATGACGGCGCCGCCGCGGTGGTCCTGATGTCGGAAAAGCAGGCTGCCAAGGAAGGCCGCAAGCCCCTGGCACGGATCGTGTCATGGGCGCAGGCCGGCGTCGATCCGTCGATCATGGGCACCGGACCGATTCCGGCTTCGCGCCGCGCCTTGCAGAAGGCAGGCTGGAAGGTCGATGATCTCGATCTGATCGAGGCCAATGAGGCGTTTGCCGCGCAGGCCTGCGCGGTCAACAAGGATCTCGGCTGGGATCTGGGACGGGTGAACGTTAATGGCGGTGCTATCGCTATCGGTCATCCGGTGGGCGCCTCCGGCGCGCGCGTCCTGGTGACGCTGCTGCACGAAATGCAAAAGCGGAATTCCAAGAAGGGTCTCGCGACGCTGTGCATCGGCGGCGGCATGGGAATTGCCATGTGCGTCGAGCGGTGACGCTGCCGGTCTGACGGGACTGCCGTCATTGTCCTTTTTACAAACGCCCGACTGCTTGTCAGTCGGGCGTTTTGTCTTGCGGTCGGCGCGAATGCCCCGAATAATCGAGCCGTAAAAATCTTTTTAGGGTGGAGGCCATCATGACACGCACAGCATTGGTTACCGGCGGAACGAGAGGCATCGGCGCTGCGATCAGCAAGGCGCTCAAAGAGGCCGGATACAAAGTTGCTGCGAGTTATGCCGGCAATGATGATGCCGCGGCGAAATTCAAGGCCGAGACCGGAGTGCCAGTCTATAAATGGGATGTCGGCTCGTTCGACGCCTGCGCCGAAGGCGTGAAGAAAGTGGAGGCCGATCTCGGGCCGATCGAAGTGCTGGTGAACAATGCGGGCATCACCCGAGACGTTCCGTTCCACAAGATGACACAGGATCAGTGGAATGCGGTGATCACCACCAATCTTGGTTCGCTGTTCAATATGACCCGGCAGGTGATCGAGGGTATGCGTGCGCGCAAGTTCGGCCGCATCATCAATATCTCGTCGATCAACGGCCAGAAGGGACAGTTCGGTCAGGTCAATTATTCGGCGGCCAAGGCCGGCGATATCGGCTTCACCAAGGCGCTGGCGCTGGAGAATGCCAAGGGCGGCGTCACCGTCAATGCGATCTGTCCCGGTTACATCAACACAGAGATGGTGCAGGCGGTGCCGAAGGATGTGCTGGAGAAGGCGGTGATTCCGCAGATTCCGGTCAATCGTCTCGGCGAGCCGGACGAGATCGCCCGCGCCGTGGTATTCCTCGCGGCGGATCAGGCGAGTTTCATCACCGGCTCGACGCTGAGCATCAATGGCGGACAATATCTGCAGTGATGTGCGCGGCTTGGTGCTGCAATCGCAATGCCCGGCGTTGCGCCGGGCATTGCCATCTTCTGACGGACATCCGGCGCGAATGGTCGGCGGCGCGGACAGGCTTGCACCCTCTTGCGTAGAACGGGCGGCGTGATCCGGTCATGACCGCATCATGAAATCATCCAGCGCGACGCTGATCGGTCTTGTCGCGATCCTGCTATGGTCGCTGCTCGCGGTGCTGACGGTCGCGACCGGCCGCGCGCCGCCGTTCCAGTTGCTGGCGATGACATTCGTCATCGGCGGCGGCATCGGCGCGGCGACATGGCTCGCGCGGCCGCATGCGGCGCGCGCGCTGCGGCAGCCGCCGCTGGCGTGGCTGGTCGGTGTCGGCGGTCTGTTCGGCTATCATGCACTGTATTTCTTTGCGCTGCGGTTCGCGCCGCCCGCCGAAGCCGGGCTGCTCAATTATCTCTGGCCGCTACTCATCGTGCTGCTGTCGTCGTTGCTGCCGGGCATGCGGCTCGCGGCGCATCACGTCATCGGGGCGGCGCTCGGCTTTGCCGGCACGGCGCTACTGTTTCTCGGCAACACCGGCACGCCGTTCGAGCCTGCCTTCATCCCGGGCTTTATCGCGGCCTTCGTCGGGGCTTTCGTCTGGGCCGGCTATTCGGTGATGTCGCGGCGGTTGGCCGCGATCCCGAGCGATGCGGTGGCGGGATTTTGCCTGGTGGCGGCGCTGCTCGCGGCCGTCGTGCATCTGCTGGCCGAAACCACGGTGTGGCCGCAGACATCGATGCAGTGGCTGGCGATCGCCGCGCTTGGCATCGGTCCGGTCGGCCTTGCATTCTATGCCTGGGATATCGGCATGAAGCGCGGCGATATCCGCGTGCTGGGCGCGGCATCCTACGCGACGCCGCTGCTCTCGACACTGTTTCTGGTTCTGGCCGGCGCCGCGCCGGCGACCGCAACGCTGGCCGTTGCCGCGCTGATGATCGCAGGCGGCGGTCTGCTGGCGGCAAAGGAGCTGTTCCGGCGGCGTTAGCCGCCTTAAGAGACGAGCGGCGGTGTCGACACCGGCGGCCTGCGCCATTTCGTTGCCTGCTCGAAAGCATAGGCGATGCGGATCAGCCGTGAGTCGTCGAACGGACGGGCGAGAATGTCGAGGCCGACCGGAACGCCGATCGGCGCATCGGCGCTCGGCGGCGAGAAGCCGGCCGGCACCGTCACCGCTGGAAAGCCGGTGACGCCGGCGAGAATGCCGGTGCGGTCGCCCTGAGAGGGCTCGCCGATGCCATAGACCAGACGCTTCTGCAGCGGATAGGCGACCGCATCGACGCTGTGGTCGGCCATCAGCAGCAGCACGCGCTCGCGCAGCCGCTCGATACGCGCGAGACGCATCAGATACTCGTGCTCCTCTTCCGGATGTTCGAGCGCATCGGTCTCGGCGAGAAACTTCTCCAGCGACAGCTTGTGATACTGGCCCGATACGATCAGCTCGCGCAGGGTCTTGACCGGCGCGCGGCCTTGGAGCGAGGCGAGATAAGCGTTGAACAGCGTCTTGAATTCCCATTTCTGCACGTCGTCGTCGCGCAGGATGGCGTCCGAATCGATCATCGGATCGGCGATCTCGACAATGGTCGCGCCGGCGCCGCGACATGCATCGAGCGCCGCGGCGACAATGGCATTGACCTCGGCGTGGACCGCATCCTTGCCGAGGAAACCGGTGAACACGCCAATGCGCGCGCCGCGCAGCCCGTCGGCATCGAGATAGTCGGTGAAGCTGTGCGGGATATGGCCGACCGCGCAGGCGGTCGCCGGATCGTCGCGATCGAAGCCTGCCATCACGTCGAGCATGATTGCGGCATCCTCGACCGAGCGGGTGATCGCGCCGACCACGTCCTGCGTGTGCGAGACCGGAATCACTCCGGCGCGGCTGACAAGACCTTTGGTGGAGCGGAAGCCGACCAGATTATTCGCCGAGGCCGGCGAGCGGATCGAATTCACCGTATCGGTGGCGAGACCGACAGCGGCGAAATTCGCCGCGATCGCGGCGCCCGTGCCGCCGCTGGAGCCGCCGGGCGTGCGGGTGAGGTCATAAGGATTTCTGGTCTGGCCGCCGAGCGAGGAGAGGGTGATGCCGGACAGCGCCAGCTCGTGCATGTTGGTCTTGGCAAGAATGATCGCGCCGGCCTCGCGCAGCCGCTTCGTCACCGCGCTTTCGGTTGGCGGGATCACGTTCTTGAACAGTACATTGCCGCCGCTGGTCGGCATGTCGGTGGTGTTGTAGTTGTCCTTCACCGCGACCGGGATGCCGTGCAGCGGTCCGGCAAGCTCGCCGGTTTTGGCGAAATGCTCATCGAGCCGCGCCGCCGTCTCGCGTGCTTGCGGGTTGATTGCGAGAATGGCGGCGAGGGCAGGGCCTTGATGGTCGTAGGCGGCGATGCGCGCGAGATAGGCCTCGACGATGGCGACGCAGGTGGTCCGCCGGCTCAGGATCGCCTCGTGCAGCGCGGCGATCGACGCCTCCTCGACAGCGAACGGCGCGGCGGAGCTGGATGCCATGATGATCTCCGGAAAGGAAAGTAGCGGTGCGATGACGGACGCCTAGACTGCCGGATCGAAGTCCGGCGGCGCAAGCTCGAAGCCGGAATACTCAAATCCCGGCGCGACGGTGCATCCGACCAAGGTCCATGCGCCGAGGCTGCGCGCCGCCTGCCATGCGCCGGTCGGCACGATGGCTTGCGGGCACTGGTCGGCGACAAGGTCGGGGCCCAGCGTGATGTCGTGCCGCGTGTCATCCCCGGCGATGCTGAGGATCAAGGGATCGCCGGCGTAATAGTGCCAGGTCTCCACCGCATCGACGCGGTGCCAGTGCGAGCGCTCGCCTGCGGCAAGCAGGAAGTAGATTGCCGTCGAACACGCCCGGCCGTCCGGTGTGGTGCGGGTGTCGCGAAAGGTCTGGCGGAATTGACCGCCTTCCGGATGCGGCGCGAGATCAAGGCGGGCGATCACCTCGGCCGCGGTGAGCGGTGCGGCGCCCATCAGGAGCGGTTCTTGCGTTCGCGGATTTCGCCGAACACCTCGGCCGGCGTGTTGCCGCTCATGCCGAGCGCGGCGGCGACCGCAGGCACGTCGGCGCGCAGGAACACGTTGGCTTCCTTCTCGTCGCGCAGCAGCACCGGAATGGTCGGCTGATTGGCCGCGCGCAGCCGCGCCACATCCTCGGCGCGCTTCTTCAACGCCGGATTGTTCGGCTCGATGCCGAGCGCGAACTTCACGTTCGATGCGGTATATTCGTGGCCGCAATAGACCCGCGTGTCGTTCGGCAGCGCGCGCAGCTTGAGCAGCGAATCCCACATCATCGGATAGGTGCCCTCGAACACGCGGCCGCAGCCGATCGAGAACAGCGTGTCGGCGCAGAACAGCGCGTGCTCGGCATCGAACATGTAGCTGATGTGGTCGAGCGTATGGCCCGGCGTTTCCAGCACGCGCGCGACCAGATTACCGACCTTGACGGTGTCGCCTTCCTTGACGCGCTGGTCGACCTCGGGGATCGCCGTACCGTTGTCATAGGGCGCCACCACGCGGCATTTGTATTTGCGCTTGAGTTCGGCGATGCCGCCGACGTGATCCTGATGATGATGGGTGACCAGAATGTCGGTCAGATTCCAGCCTTCGCGCTCCAGCGCCTCGATGACGGGGCCGGCTTCCGGCGCGTCGATCGAGGCTGTCGCCTTGGTTTGCGGATCGTGAATGAGATAGCCGAAATTGTCGGACAGGCAGGGAAACAAGCGGATTTCGGCGGCCATGGGATCTCCAGATTTTCTATGTGCGCTATATTAACATAGGGGGCGCGGCGGGAGAAAGGCCACGCTGTCGCTTAAGGACGCATGGTGAGGCTGCGTTGCGCCGCATGCCGTGTTAGATTGCCGTCATGACCATCGACGTGATCGATCTTCGCAATTTCTACTCGCAGCGCATCGGCATCGTGGCGCGGCGCCTGATCAATCGCGGCATCGCGAACTGCTGGCCGCGTGCCGACAGCATGCGCGTGCTCGGCCTCGGTTATCCGACGCCGTATCTCGGCCTGTTCCGCGATTCGTGCGAGCGCTGCATCGCCTTCATGCCGGCGGCGCAGGGCGTGCTGAAATGGCCGACGGCGCGGCCGGCGCTCGCCGCCCTGGTCGACGAATTCGCGATGCCGCTGCCGGATGCCTCGATCGACCGCATCCTGCTGGTGCATGCGCTGGAGATGTCGGACGATCCGGAAGGTCTGATGCGCGAGGTCTGGCGCGTGCTCGCGCCATCGGGGCGGATGCTGGCGGTGATTCCGAACCGGCGCGGGGTCTGGACGCGGACCGACGCGACGCCGTTCGGCCATGGTCGGCCCTATTCGCGTTCGCAGATCACCCAGCTTCTGCGGCAGACCTGGTTCACGCCGACCTCTTGGGGGGAGGCGCTGTTCGTGCCGCCGATCAACGGAAGCTGGTTCCTGCGTTCGGCGATGGCTTGGGAGCGGATGGGCGCGGCGCTGTCGTCGCCGTTTCCCGGCGTCTACATCGTCGAGGCCACCAAGCAGGTCTATCGCGGTATTCCCGTGCACCGCGAGCGCACGCGTCTCATTCCGGCGATGCGGCCGGTGCTGGTGCCGACCACGTCGCATCGCGGCTGACGCTGGCGCGCCGCCGCCTCTGCGCGATGCTGTTGTTGAAGTGGCCGGACGTCGATGAGCGCCCGCGCATGCGGGCGCTACCGATCACGGCTTATTCGTTGCCGGGCGCGAAATCGTCGGTCTGCGGCTGCGGTGCATCCGGCTGCATCGGCACCTGGCCTTCGGGGCGCGGCCGGCGACGGCGGCGATGGCCGAAGCGTTCGCCGGTCTGATTGCCGGGCTCAAAACCGGGCTGCGGCTGCGCGCCACCAGTGATGAAGGAGGGCAGGCGATCAACCGCGCCGGCATCGCCGCCCTGCGTCGAAGGCTGCTGGCGGGGTTCGCGCGGTTCGCGAACTTCGCGCGGCTGCGACTGCTGTTCGCGCGGCGCGAATTGCTGCTGCGGCTGCGGGGCAAAACCCGGCTCTGCGCCGAAGTTCGAATAGCCGTCGGCATCGTCGCCATTGTCGTCGGAGTTGTCGTCGATGCGCGGCTGCTGCTGCTGTTGCTGCGGCTGGCTCTGGCGCAGTTGCTCCTGCGCGGCGGCGATCAGGCGGAAATAGTGCTCGGCGTGCTGGTAGTAGTTCTCGGCCGCCACCGGATCGCCGGACGAGCGTGCGTCACGGGCGAGCTGGACGTACTTTTCGGCGACATGCGATGCGGTGCCGCGGATCTTGATGTCCGGACCGTTCGACTCAAACACCCGCGTCATCGGGTTCTGGCCGCGCCGGTTGTGGCCGCTATTGTTGTTGTTGGGCCGGCTACGCATACGCTTGTTGTTCTGACCGTTCCTCATGTCGAGCCTTCTCACCGATCCTGAATGGTGTCGATCGCAATAAAGCAATTCCGCGCACAGACGCGGGTTGCGGCATCATGGATGTTTCGTTCGAATCTGCCGTTCGTCGCGTGCAGCAAGAACGCGTTTTCCCCCATTTCCGGCGCGGCCGCAGGTCAAAGACCGGATGGCCCTGTGCGCCGGTTCACATCAGCCTGTTTGCACAAGCCTGCATTTCACTGGTGAATGTTCGAGCGTAAATCGGGCTTTCGTTCGCTTTGCGATCGGGGGGCTGCGTGGCGTTGAAGGCCTGTCGCGCTCCACAGGATCGGCTTTTCCGGAACCGTTCACTCGGCGATTCTCGACTTCCGAGAACACTGGCGTTGACCCGTCTCCTGACGGGAACACGAACCTTGAACCGAGGGTGTATTCGGAACCTAATCGCTCCCGCGCGATAATCCAAGAGGTTTTTTCGCGTCATATCCCCTTGAAAATGGCGGGTTTTTGTCCAGTCACGATTCGGATGACGCCGCCCAGATCGGCTTTGGCCGGATGTTGCAGGGTGAATCCTGCTTCCGTCATCACTTTCGCGACGGCGGCGTGCTGGCCCTGTCCGATCTCGACGATCAGCAATCCGCCGGTGCAAAGCTGTGCGAAGGCGTCGGGAATGATCGCGCGATAGGCATCGAGCCCGTCGGCGCCGCCGTCGAGGGCGAGATGCGGGTCGTGTTCGCGGACCTCGATCGACAGTCCGGCGATGTCGGCGGACGGAATGTAGGGCGGATTCGACACGATCAGATCGAACGGCCCCGGCGCGCCGTCCAAATAATTGCAGGCAATAAAGGACGCGCGCCCGGCAAGTCCGAGCACCTGCGCGTTATGGCGGGCGGTGGCGAGCGCCTCGGCGGACAGATCGGTGCCGGTGCCGATGGCGTTCGGCAATTCCGACAGCAGCGCAAGCAGGATCGCACCGGAGCCGGTGCCGATATCGGCGATGCGCAGATCATCTTGCAGGCGCTGCTCGCCGCGCAGGATCTCCAGCGCGGCCTCCACCACGGTCTCGGTGTCGGGGCGTGGCACCAGCGTCGCCGGGGAGAGCGCGAGCGGCAATCCCCAGAATTCCCTGGTGCCGAGAATGCGCGCCACCGGCTCGCCATTGAGGCGCCGGTTGGCAAATGAACTCAGTATTAAACCGTCATTAACTGTCATGCGCCGGTCGCCCTGCGCGATGAGCGTGGTGAGGTCGAGGCCGAGCGCCGCGCCGGCCAGGATCCGCGCATCGAGCTCCGGCGTGTCGATCCCGTGAGCGGCGAAACGCGCGGCGAGTTCGCGGCGCGCGTTGTCGATGCTGCGTCCTTCGAGATCGGCAGGCGCGATCACGCGTTGCCCTCGGCGGCGAGCAGCGCCGCCTGATGCTCGGTGGTCAGCGCGTCCGTCAACTCGCCCAGCGCTTCGCCTGCGATCACCTGCGGCAGCTTGTAGAGCGTGAGGTTGATGCGGTGATCGGTGACGCGACCCTGCGGAAAGTTGTAAGTGCGGATGCGTTCGGAGCGGTCGCCGGAGCCGACCTGGCCCTTGCGCTCGGCGGAGCGCTCGCTGTCGCGGCGCTGGCGCTCGGCGTCGTAGATGCGCGAGCGCAGGATGTTCATCGCGCTGGCGCGGTTTTTGTGCTGCGAGCGGCTGTCCTGCATCATCACCACGATGCCGGTCGGAATATGGGTGATGCGGATCGCCGACTCGGTCTTGTTGACGTGCTGGCCGCCCGCGCCCTGCGCGCGCATGGTCTCGATCCGCAGATCAGTGTCCTTGATGTCGACATCGACAGCCTCGACCTCCGGCAGCACCGCGACGGTGGCGGCCGAGGTGTGGATGCGGCCGGACGCTTCGGTGTCCGGCACGCGCTGCACGCGATGCACGCCGGATTCGAATTTCAGTTTCGCGAAGGCGCCGCGCCCCTGGATCTCGGCGACGATTTCCTTGAAGCCGCCGACGCTGCCTTCGCTTGCCGAGACGACTTCGACCTTCCAGCCCTGCAATGCGGCGAAGCGCTCATACATCCGGAACAGATCGCCGGCGAACAGCGAGGCTTCGTCGCCGCCGGTGCCGGCGCGGATTTCCAGCACCACGTTGCGCTCGTCCATTGCGTCCTTCGGCAGCAGCGCGATGCGGATGTCCTGTTCGAGCGCGGCGTGGCGCGTGGCGAGCTGCGGCCGTTCCTCTTCCGCCATCGCGCGCATCTCGGCGTCGATGGCCGGATCGGCGATCAGCGCGTCGATGTCGGCGATCTCCTGCCCCGCGGCGCGATAGGCGCGGACCGCTTCGACCACGGGGGTGAGCTCGTTGAGCTCGCGGGTGGCGCGCACATAGGCGTCCGACGAAAGCTGACCGAGCAGTTCGTTCTCAAGGGCGGCGTGACGGGCCAGCAGGATGTCGAGTTTGGCTTCAGGCAGCATGATTATCGAAATTGTTGGTGGACATTTTTACGGTCGTCATTGCGAGGAGGCGAAACCGACGACGCAATTCGGTTCTTGTGGGCAGCAAGGGAAGGACTGGATTGCTTCGCTCCGCTCGCAATGACGGCGATCAATTCGCAGCCGCCTCGCTACAACGACAGCCCCTCGGCTTCGGCGAATTCCATCAGCTTCTTGCGGATCGAGACGCTGCCCACCGGCGCATCCAGCCACTGCGTCATCATCGTCCCGGCCTTTTTCGCGTCGAGATCGAGGATCATCGCCTTGACCGGGCCGTGCGAGGTCGCCGACAGCGACAGCGAGCGATAGCCGAGCGCGATCAGCGCCAGCGCGCCGATCGGCTGCGAGGCCATCTCGCCGCACAGCGAGGCGGTCCGGCCCGCGGCGCTGGCCTTGCGCGCGATGTCGCGCAACGCGCGCAGGATCGGCGCCGACAGCGTGTCGAACCGATCGGTGACGCGGGCGTTGCCGCGATCGACCGCGAACAGGAACTGGAACAGATCGTTCGATCCGACCGAGACGAAATCGACGCGCTCCAGCAATTCGTCCATCTGATAGAGCAGCGCGGGCACCTCAATCATGGTGCCGACATCGACGCGCTCCGGCAGGGTGTGGCCGTGCTGGCGCAGATAGGTCAGCTCGCGCTCGATCATCAGCTTGGCCTGATCGAATTCGCCGACCTCGGAGATCATCGGGAACATGATGCGCAGCGAGCGGCCGCTGGCGGCGCGCAGCAGCGCGCGGATCTGGCCGCGCAGCAGGCCGGGCCGGTCGAGGCCGAGCCGGATCGCGCGCCAGCCCAGCGCCGGATTCTCCTCGACGATGGTGTCCATATAAGGCAGCGCCTTGTCGCCGCCGATGTCGAGGGTGCGGAAGGTCACCGGCTTGCTGCCGGCGGCGTCGAGCACGGCGCGATAGAGCGCGAGCTGCTCGCTGGTGCGCGGCAGGCTCGGGCTCACCATGAATTGCAATTCGGTGCGGAACAGGCCGATGCCGGCGGAGCCGGTGTCCTCGATATGCGGCAGGTCGATGACAAGGCCGGCGTTCAGCATCAGATCGACATGCTGGCCGTCTCTGGTCTGGCACGGCTTGTCGCGCAGTTCGCGATACTGCTCCTGCCGCCGGGCGCGGAAGCGCACCCGCTCGGCATAGGCCGACTGGATCTCCTGCGAGGGGCGCACATAGATCGAGCCTGACGTGCCGTCGACGATGATGGCGTCGTCGGTGTCGGCGATGCCGGCCGCGTTCTGCACTTCGCCGACGGCGGGAATGCCGAGCGCGCGCGCCACGATCGAGACGTGCGAATTGGCGGTGCCTTCCTCCAGCACCAGGCCGCGCAGCTTGTTGCGGTCGTAATCGAGCAGCGCGGCCGGCCCCATCGAACGCGCGACCAGGATCGCGTTGTCGGGCAGAAGCTCGCGCGAGGGCGCATGGTCGCGCCCCACCAATTGGCGCATCAGGCGATGGCCGAGATCCTCCAGATCGTGCAGGCGGTCGCGCAGATAGGGATCGGTCGAGCGCAGCATGCGCGCGCGGGTATCGGACTGCACGCGCTCGACCGCGGCTTCGGCGGTGAGGCCGGTGGCCACCGCCTCCTGCAGCTTGTGCTTCCAGCCCTGATCGTTGGCGAACATGCGATAGGCTTCGAGGATGTCGCGATGGTCGCCGCCATCGGCGACGTCGCCGCGCTCCAGCATGCGGTCGAGATCGGCCCGCAGCTTGGTGATCGCGCTGTCGAGCCGCTTGACCTCCTTGGGCACGTCCTCGGCGATGTAGTTGGTGATGACGACGCGCGGCTCGTGCAGCACCACATGCCCCATCGCGATGCCGTCCGACAGGATGGCGCCGGTCTTGTGCAGCGAATGGCGCGCGGCGGGCTCGGCGCCGGGCTTGGCCAGCGCCGACAACTCGCCCGAGGCGATCATCTCCGCGAGCACCATCGCGGTGGTCTGCAGCGCCTCGACTTCCTCCTCGACATAGGTGCGGTGGGCGCGGTTCTGCACCACCAGCACGCCGAGCGTGTTGCCGGCGCGCAGGATCGGCACGCCGAGGAAGGAGTGATAGATTTCTTCGCCGGTCTCCGGGCGATACGAATAGGCCGGATGGCTCTGCGCGTTGGACAGGTTCAGCGGAGTGGCTTCGCTGGCGACCAGGCCGACCAAGCCCTCATGCGCGTTGAGCACCGTCTGGTGCACCGCGTCGGGATTGAGGCCCTCGGTGGCGTAGAGTTCGAGGGTGTTGTCGACGCGCAGCACGTAGGTGGAGCACACCTCCGCCACCATGTTGGCGGCGATCAGCACCACGATCTTGTCGAGCCGCTCCTGCGCGCTGACCCGTTCGGCCATCACTTCGCGGAGCCGCCTCAACAGGACGCGGGGACCTCCCAGCGCGCTCCGCATGTGCCGAAACCCTCCTCTGCGCGGCCAGGCGGGGGCCGGAGCCGCCGCCAGGCGATTCGATACGTCCGCCGCGCGGCCAGGCGTGGCATCAACGGTGGGGCGGCCGGCGAAACCCGCGCCGGGGAGATGATTCCGACGTTGCCTGCGGCAGCCCTGTTTCAGGCTATAGCCAATTGGGGCAGGGTTCGCCAAGCAAAACCCGCGCCAGCGCCGCCGATCAGATGATCTTGATTTGGCACGGTTTTGCCGAACCGGCGGGGGCGGGCCCCAAGGCCGGCCGGGGACCCGCCCGGGATCAGGCCGCGGCCGGCATCAGGGCCATGAAACCGTTCCAGATGATCTGGATTCCGATGCAGAACAGGATGAAGGCGGACAGCCGCATCACCACGCTGGTGCCGCGCTCGCCAAGCCCGGCGACGATGCTGCCGGCGAAGCGGTAGCAGACATAGATGGTGGCCGCGATCGCGGCGAGCCCGGCGATCGCGCCGCCGCCGAGCAGGGCAAGTTCGCCGAGGCCGCCCGACAAGGTCGGCCGCTGGCTGCCCAGCGTGACCGCGACCGAGATCGAGCCGGGGCCGACGGTCAGCGGCATGGTCAGGGGATAGAAGGCGTCGATCGGGGCGCCCGGCGCGTTGTTGGTGGCGCTGCGCTGGTCCGCCAGTTCCTCATTGGCGTGCAGCAGCTTCCAGGCGAAGGCGGCGACCACGCAGCCGCCGGCGACGCGCACGATCGGCAAAGTGATGCCGAAGAATTCCAGCACATGCGAGCCGATGAACAGCGAGCCGAGCAGCAGCAGGAAGCTGTTGACGGCGACGCCGCGCGCCAGCACCTCGCGGTTCTGCGGCGCTGGCCAGGTCAGGCGCAGGAAGATCGGCGCGCTGCCGACCGGATTGACGATCGGAAACAGGCCGGCATAGACCAGCAGAAATGCGTTGAGGGCGCTTGCGGTGCTGTTCAGGACCCGCCTCCCGGAAGGCCGGGAATGATCTCAGGTCTGATCGAGGCCGTAAAGCGTATGCAGCGTGCGCACCGCGAGTTCGGTGTAGGCCGCGTCGATCAGGAGCGAGAACTTGATCTCCGAGGTGGTGATGGCGCGGATGTTGATATTGCGCTCCGACAGCGCCTTGAAGGCGCGGGCGGCGACGCCGGCATGGCTGCGCATGCCGATGCCGATCACCGAGACCTTGGCGACATCGGTCGCGGCATCGACCTTGGCGTAGCCGATCTTGTCCTTGGCCTTGGCGATGGTGTCCTTGGCGCGGACGAAGTCGGTGGCCGGCACCGTGAAGGTGAGGTCGGTGTATTTGCCGTCCTCCGACACGTTCTGCACGATCATGTCGACATTGATGCTGGCGTCGGCGAGCGGCCCGAAGATCGCGGCCGCGATGCCCGGCTTGTCCTCGATGTGGCGCACCGAAATCTGGGCCTCGTCCTTGGAGAAGGCGATGCCGGTGACGACTTGGCTTTCCACGATTTCCTCCTCGCTGCAGATCAGCGTACCCGGCGGCGTGCCGTGTGGATCGATATCTTCCGGTTTGTCGAAGCTTGAACGGACGAAGATCGGCATGTTGTGCACGAGGCCGAGCTCGACCGAGCGGACCTGCAGCACCTTGGCGCCCTGCGAGGCCATTTCCAGCATTTCCTCGAACGCGACCTTGTCCAGCCGCTTCGCCTTCGGCACCACGCGCGGGTCGGTGGTGTAGACGCCGTCGACATCGGTGTAGATGTCGCAGCGGTCGGCGTGCAGCGCGGCAGCGATCGCCACCGCCGAGGTGTCGGAGCCGCCGCGGCCCAGCGTGGTGATGCGCCCGCTGTCCTTGTGGATGCCCTGGAAGCCGGCGATCACCGCGACTTCCTTGCGGGTCTTGAACCGCGAGACGATCTCGCTGCCGTCGATGCCGAGAATCCGCGCCGAGGCATGGGCGTCGCTGGTGTGGATCGGAATCTGCCAGCCCTGCCAGGAGCGGGCCTGGATGCCGAGGCCTTGCAGCGCGATCGCGAGCAGCCCCGAAGTGACCTGCTCGCCGGAGGCGACCACCGCGTCGTATTCGCGGGCATCGTGCAGCGCCGAGGTTTCCTTGGCCCAGCCGACCAGTTCGTTGGTCTTGCCGGACATGGCCGAGACCACCACGGCGACGTCGTGGCCGGCATCGACCTCGCGCTTGACGTGACGCGCGACGTTCTGGATGCGCTCGACATTGGCGACGGACGTGCCGCCGAATTTCATGACTAGGCGGCCCATTTTCCCTTTATCGCGGCGAATGGCGCGTCCCGTTGACGGTTGATCTGATGCGCCGGTTCCGGGGAAAACCCCCGCGGCTCCGGCCCGAAAAGGCGCTATACATACCCGCGCCGGGATCGGCAAGCCATTCGGTTCCAGCCGGCGCCGGGCCGGTTTGATCAGGGCCAAACCAGATCGGGACGGATCGGGCTATGGGACGTTATGTCGACGAGATTCTGCAGCCGGGCGAAAAGGTGCGCTACTCCACCACGATCCACGGCATCGTCTATCTGCCGGGCCTGTCGTGCTGGCTCGGGTCCGTCATTTGCCTGATCGCGGCGCAGGGCGCACCCGGCGGCTGGGGCCTCGCGCTGCTGGTGGCGAGCGCGGCGCTGGCGCTGGTCGGCGGCATTCTGGTGTTCCAGGCCTGGTTTCGGCGCTGGACCACCGAGACGGACGTCACCTCCATGCGCGTCATCCACAAGCAAGGCTTCATCCGGCGGCGGACCTTTGAGATGAATCTCGATAGAGTGGAAAGCGTCGACGTCGATCAGAGCATTCTCGGCCGGATTTTCGGCTGGGGCGACATCACGATTCGCGGCGTCGGCGAGGGTGTCGAACGGCTCAGGATGATCCGTTCGCCGCTGCAATTCCGCAACCACATCACGGCGCACTGAAACCCAAGAAGCATGACCAGCATGACGGCCACCTCCTCACCCTCCAGCGTCGATCCCGCCGAGATCGCGCGGTTCTCCAGGCTGTCGGAACAGTGGTGGGACCCCAAGGGCAAGATGAAGCCGCTGCACGCGATCAACCCGCTGCGGCTGGCCTATATCCGCGACGCCGCCTGCCGCAAGTTCGACCGCAGCCCGAAAAGCCTGAACTGTCTCGCCGGTCTGCGTATCCTCGATATCGGCTGCGGCGCGGGGCTGTTGTGCGAACCGCTGACCCGGCTCGGCGCCGAGGTGATCGGGGTCGATCCGTCCGACACCAATATCGCGGTGGCCAAGCTGCATGCCGAGCGCGGCCATCTGTCCATCGACTATCGCGCCACCACCATCGAGGCGATGGACCCGCGCGAGCGTTTCGACATCGTGCTGGCGATGGAGGTGGTCGAGCATGTCACCGATGTCGGCGCGTTCCTCGACCGCTGCGCGGCGGTGCTCAAGCCGAACGGCCTGATGCTGGTCTCCACTTTGAACCGCACCTGGAAGAGTTTCGCGCTCGCCATCGTCGGCGCCGAATACGTGCTGCGCTGGCTGCCGCGCGGCACCCATCAATGGGACAAGTTCGTCACTCCGGCGGAGCTGACGCATCATCTGTCGCGCAACAAGCTTGCCGTCACCGAGGAGGCCGGCGTGGTCTACAATCCGCTCGCCGACCGCTGGAGCCTGTCCTCGGACATGGACGTCAACTACATGGTGATCGCCGAAACGGCGTGAGAGTCCGATTTCAAGCGAATAGATCGAGGGTCGTCCCGGCGCAGGCCGGGACCCATACCCACCGGCTTTGCAATAGAGATGTCGGACCCGCCGTTTCAAAAGGATCGACAGGGAATATGGGTCCCGGCCTGCGCCGGGACGACCTGATAAAAGATCCGGCATGACGGCAAACATCCTGAACAGACAGCCTGCATGTTCGGTCAGGCAGCGAGGCCGCCTCCGATGACCGATTTCGTCTGGCTCTGGATTCCGTTCACGCTGGTCGGCGCCGCCGGGCAGGTGGCGCGCAATGCCATGCAGCGCAATCTGACCGGGCCGCTCGGCACGCTCGGCGCGACGCATATCCGCTTTCTGTTCGGCTTTCCGTTCGCGCTGGCGTTTCTGGCGCTGGTTCTGGCCGCGACCGGCGAGCGGCTGTCCTGGCCGGCTTCCGGATTTGTCGTCTGGCTCGTGGTCGGCGGCATGGCGCAGATCGTCGCCACCGCCTTGATGCTGGCGGCGATGAACGAACGCTCCTTTGTCGTCACCACGGCGTATCTGAAGACCGAGGCGATCCAGGCGGCGCTGTTCGGCTTCGTCTTTCTTTCGGATCATCTGACGGCGCTCAAGCTGTTCGCCATCGTGCTCGCGACCGTCGGCGTGGTCGTCACCGCGCTGCGCCCCGGCGGCGCCAAGGGGTTCGGCGACTGGCGGCCGACCGCGCTCGGTCTTTTGGCTGCCGCGTTCTTCGCGCTCTCGGCGGTCGGCTATCGCGGCGCGATTTTGCAGGTGACGGGCGTGAGCTTCGTCGTCGCGGCGAGCGTCACGCTGGTGGCGACGCTGCTGCTGCAAAGTCTCGTGCTGTCCGGATGGCTGCTGCTGCGCCATCCCGGCGTGATGAGCGCGATCTTCCGGCTGTGGAAGCCCTCGCTGTTCGCCGGCTTCATGGGCGCGTTCGCCTCGCTGTTCTGGTTTCTGGCTTTCGCGCTGACCGCGGCGGCGAATGTGCGCACGCTGGCGCTGGTCGAGGTGCTGTTCGCGCAAGGCGCGGCGTATTACGTGATGAAGCAGCCGGTCTCCTGGCGCGAGCTTGCCGGAATCGCGTTGATCGTCATCGGCGTCGGCGTTCTGATCGCCGGATAGTCATCGCCGCAGCACGATCAGAACCGCGCCGGCCGCGATCAGAACAATGCCGAGCCAGCCGGTGGCGGACGGACGCTCGCCGAGAAAAATCACGCCGAACAGCGCCACCATCACCACGCTTAATTTGTCGACCGGCGCGACCAGCGTCGCCGGGCCGAGCTTGAGCGCGCGAAAATAGCAAAGCCACGACGCCCCCGTTGCGAGTCCAGACAGCACGAGGAAGAACCAGCTTCGCGTCGAAACCGGGCCGGGCGCCGACAGCCGCCCGGTGGCGAACAGCAGAAGCGCAAAGCTCATCAGAACGACGACGGTGCGGATGAACGTGGCGACATCGGGATCGATGTCCTCGACGCCGATCTTGGCAAAGATCGCGGTCAGCGCCGCGAACGATGCCGAGAGCAGCGCCCAGAACTGCCATGATGACGGCGAGAGCGCAGTCGGCTCCATTCGTGATCCCTTCGCCGCGCCCAGCGGCGCTCCCGGCTAGTTGCGGTCGCCGGGCAGCACCGGAAGCGGCACCACATCGACGCCCTCGTCGAGCAGCGCGCGCGCCTCGTCATTGGAGGCCTCGCCATAGATGGCGCGGTGCTCGATCTCGCCATAATGCATCTTGCGCGCTTCGTTAGGGAAACGCGAGCCGACATTCTCCGCCGTCTTGGTGACGTGGTCGCGCAACTCCCGCAGCTTGGCGGCAAGTTCGCGTGCTTCCGGCGCCATCGCCAGCGGCGCGGATGTATCGGGCGTCGTGTTCGGCACCGCTGCGGCCTCGGGCGCGACGACCTCGCGGTCCGCGTCGCGGCCCTTGCGGGTAAGCCGCGGCGCCATCACGGCTTTCTCGACGGCGGTCGAGCCGCAGGCCGGGCAGGCCACCAGCTTGCGCCGGCGCTGGCTGTCATAGGCCGCCGAGCTTCGAAACCAGCTTTCGAAGCGGTGGCCGCATTCACAGCGCAGCGCATAGCGGATCATGCCGAACTCCGCACCAGATGAAGCTGATCGGGGCCGAGGCGCGGGTCGCGCACGGTGAAGCGGCGGCCGTGCTGCAGCGATGGGATGCTCTTGCGCACGCTCTCCACCTTGGCCGGATCGATCTGCGCCAGCACCACGCCGGGCTCGCTGCCGCCTTCGGCCAGCACGGTGCCCCACGGATCGATGATCAGCGAGTGGCCGAAGGTCTCGCGCTTGTTCTCATGCACGCCGCCCTGCGCGGCGGCGAAGATGAAGCAGCCGTTCTCGATGGCGCGGGCGCGCAGCAGCGTGTGCCAGTGCGCCGCGCCGGTCTTCTGCGTGAAGGCGGCCGGCACGGTGATGAACGAGGCGCCGGCTTCGGCGAGCGCGCGGTACAGCGCGGGAAAACGCAGATCGTAGCAGATGGTCAGTCCGATCCGGCCCCACGGCAGGTCGGCGATCACCGCGGTCTCGCCCGGCTGGTAGTTGGCCGACTCGCGATAGCTCTCGCCATTCTCGAGATCGATGTCGAACATGTGGATCTTGTCGTAGCTGGCGAGAATATCGCCGCTCGGCGCGATCAGGAACGAGCGGTTGACGGCGCGCTCCGGCGAGGCTTTCAGCGCCAGCGAGCCGATATGCAGATGGATGTTGAGGTCATGGGCGAGCGCGCGGAACGCCTTGAGCGAGGCGTCGTCCTCCTCGGATGCAAGCAGTTCGAACAGCGCCTTGCGGTTCTCCTGCATCACGTTGGTGACTTCGGGCGTCAGCACATAGTCCGCGCCCTTGTCCTTCGCCTCGCGAATGAGGCGCACCGCCTGTTCGAGATTGTCGGCCGGGTGCAGGCCGGTGCGCATCTGCACCAGCGCGGCGGTGAAAGGCGTGACGTGTGTTTCGGTCATGATCAGGCCTTGTTGCCGGCGAGCAGCGGATCGAGCCGGCCGGCCTGGTCGAGCGCATACAGATCGTCGCAGCCCCCGACATGAAAATCGTCGATGAAAATCTGCGGGAAGGTGGTGCCGCCATTGGCGCGCGCCAGCATCTTCGGCCGTGCGGTGGGATCGATTCCGGCGTCGTATTCGATAAATGTCGCGTTCTTGCGCGTCAGCAGCGCCTTGGCGGCGCTGCAATAGCCGCAGCCGGGCCGTGTGTAGATTTCGATGTTGGCGGGCATGTGCTTCCGTCGGTTCTGAACCTGCCCAATTATATGGGAGTTCGGAAACCGTCCACAACCCGCGCGAACACCAGCACGTCCACGTTGCGCGCTTTTGCCCGCAGCAGCGCACGGGCGCAGGCGTCGGCGGTGGCGCCGGAGGTCAGCACATCGTCGATCAGCACGATCCGGCGGCCTTCGACCGCGCTTCTGTTCTCCGGCAGCACCTTGAAGGCACCCTGCACATTGCGGGCGCGCTCGGCGCGCGACAGGCCGATCTGCTGTTCGGTCGGGCGGACACGTGTCAGCGCCTCGCGCGCCATCGGGGTGCCCGCGTGCCCGGCGATGACGCGCGCGAGCGCGCCGGACTGGTTGTAGCGCCGGCTCCAGCTTCGCTTCCAGTGCAGCGGCACCGGCACCAAAAGGTCGGCCTCGGCGAGCAACTCAGCGCCGGCGCGGACCATCCAGCGCCCCATTGCCGGGGCGAGGTCGGTGCGATCCTGATATTTCAGCGCGTGAACCATGGTGCGGGCGACATCGTCGTAGCGCACGGCGGCGCGGGCGCGCCGATAGGACGGCGGGCTCGCGATCGCTTCCATCGACAGCAGGCCGGGGCCGGGATCGTAGACGAAGGGAATGCCGAGCCGGGAACAGAATGGCGGCGCGATGAACGACAGCCGCGCCCAGCAGGCCGGGCAGAGCCCTTCGCCGTCCACCGGCTCGCGGCAGGCAACGCACAGTGTCGGCAGCGCGAGATCGAGCGCCATCCGCCCGGCGGACGACAATGCCGCGCGGCAGGCGGCCAGCAATTTTGCCGGCCGGCGCGGCGCCGGGCGCGTGCCGGATGGATTGGCGGACGCGAGGGGAGTGTCCATCGTTCAAGGCTAGTCCCGGCGGACCATGGCCTCAAGCATTGTCGGGCCGAACCGCGCGGGATCGTTCTTGCGCCGGAGCATTGCGGCGCGGGGGCGAGCGGCGTAACAGGGGCCATGGCCGCCCCCGACCACGATCCGCCACGGTTCTTCGACCGCGCATTGCTGCGCCGGCGGCAACATCGTGCGCAGGCGCTGGGCGCGGAGACCTTTCTGTTCGACCGCGTCGCCGCCGATATGGACGAGCGGCTCGGCGCGGTGGTGCGGACGTTCGATCGCGCCATCGATGTCGGCTCGCCCGGCGAAGCGGTGATGCAGGCGCTGGGCGCGCGGGCGGGCAAGGCCGCCGCGATCGCGTTGCCGGACAGCGACAGCGAGCCGCTGCCGCTCGCGCGCGAGGCGTTCGATCTCGCGGTCTCGCTCTTCGCGCTGCAGGCGGTCAACGATCTGCCCGGTACGCTGGCGCAGATCCGCCGCGCCTTGAAGCCGGACGGCTATTTCCTCGCCGCGATGGCGGGTGGCGACACGCTGACCGAATTGCGGCAGGCGTTCGCCGCGGCCGAAGCGGAGATCGAGGGCGGGCTGTCGCCGCGGGTCGCGCCGATGGTCGATCTTCGCGATGCCGGGGCGCTGTTGCAGCGTGCGGGGTTTGCGTTGCCGGTGACCGATGTCGACCGCGTCGTGGTGCGTTACGGCCATGTGTTCGCGCTGATGCAGGATCTGCGGCGGATGGGCGCGACCAATATTCTGTCCGAGCGCCGGCGCGCGCCGCTGCGCCGCGCCACGCTGGCGCGGATGGCGGAGATTTATGGCGAACGCTTCGCCGACGCCGACGGCCGCATCCGCGCCACCTTCGATATCGTGTGGATGGCGGGCTGGGCGCCGCATGACAGCCAGCCCAAACCGCTGAAGCCGGGCTCGGCGACAATGTCGCTGGAAGAGGCGGTGAAGAAGGCGGGTCATCCCTCCGCGAGTCGTCCCGGCGAAGGCCGGGACCCATAATCCCTGAGTTGGCAGATTCACCGCTGGAGCGAGCCGGTCCCCGTTCATCGTTTTACAGGGGCTATGGGTCCCGGCCTTCGCCGGGACGACCGCAGAATTTTTTACAGCAACAACCCCGTCAGATGCGGGATCAGCGGAATGTCCGCCGGCGGCATCGGATAGTCGCGCAGCTTGTTGGCGCGGACCCAGGCGAGCGGCTGGCCCTCGCGGCCGCTGACGGTGCCTTCCCAGCGTCGGCAGACGTAGAGCGGCATCATCAGGTGGAAGTCCTCATAGGCATGGCTGGCGAAGGTCAGCGGCGCGAGGCACGCCTCCTGCACAACGATCCCGAGTTCTTCGTGTAGTTCGCGGATCAGCGCCGGCTCCGGCCGCTCGCCGGGCTCCAGCTTGCCGCCGGGAAATTCCCACAGCCCGGCGAGTTGCTTGCCTTGCGGGCGCTGCGCGATCAGCACGCGGTTGTCGGCATCGATCAGCGCGCAGGCGACGACGAAAACCAGCTTCATGAGACGAGCCTGTTCAAGAGACGAGTGCTGCACATTCGGGCGCGGGGCCCGGCTTCTGCCGTTCGTGCGGCATCTCATCATACCCGGCGGAGCGGCGCGAGGTGGGCGTGACAGCGATTCGGGTGGTGAATGTGCGCTCGCCGCGAGGGAATTTCAGAGTGTAGGTCATCGAATCCATTCCCGAGAATTCGTGTCGCGATTGATAGATAATTTGAACGCCGTCCATCTCGGTGTCGAGACATTGCTTCCCTTTGCCGAAAATGATGTGGCGAGGGATGACTTTGCCGTGCCGGATACAGACAAATCCGTTGCCCGGGGGAATTTCTATCCGGACGTTCGGAACGCCGATGCTTGCGCAAGCCTTGTTCCAGCGCGTGCCGATGCCGACAACGGATGGCGTGCCGCTCTCGACCTTTCGCTTCAGGAGGCGCGGCTCCGCGGTGGCGTCCGCCATGAACATGGCGGTGGCGCCAAATCCGACGGCGGCCTGCAGCAAGCGACTGCGAATCACGAGCGATAATCGCCGTTGATGGCGACATATTCCTTGGTGAGGTCGCAGGTCAGCACGCGGTCGCGGCCCTTGCCGAGGCCGAGCCCGACCTTGATGCGGATGGTCTGCTGCTTCATCAGTTTTGACACTTCCGCCTCGTCGTAGGACGGGTCGCGCGCGCCGCGATGGGCGACGCGGATGCCGTTGAACGAGATCGAGAGCTTGTCGCGATCGGCCGGCTCGCCGGCCTTGCCGACCGCCATCACCACGCGGCCCCAATTGGCGTCCTCGCCGGCGACAGCGGTTTTCACCAGCGGCGAATTGGCGATCGACATCGCGATCCTGCGCGCCGAGGCGTTGGAGGTCGCGCCCTCGACCGTGATCTCGATCAGCTTTCGCGCGCCCTCGCCGTCGCGCGCCACCTGCTCGGCGAGATTGGCGAGCACGCCGTGAAACGCTTTGGCGAAGGCCTTGAGGCGCGGATCGGAGGCGCGGCTGATCTTCGGCGCATCCTTGGCGGCGCCGGTGGCGAAGGCGAGCAGCGTATCGGAGGTCGAGGTATCGCCGTCGATGGTCACCGCGTTGAAGGTGTCGGCAACGCCGGTCTTGAGCAGCGATTGCAGCACACTCGCCGACAGCGGCGCGTCCGTGAACACGAACGACAGCATGGTCGCCATGTCGGGCGCGATCATGCCGGCGCCCTTAGCCATGCCGTTGATGGTGACCTTCGCCTTGCCGAGCCGCACCGTCGCGGTCGCGACCTTCGGGAAGGTGTCGGTGGTCATGATCGCGCGGGCAGCGTCGAGCCAGCCTTCCGGCACGGCGCGCAGCGCGAGGTCGTCGAGCACGCCGTTGAACTTGGTGGCGTCGAGCGGCTCGCCGATCACGCCGGTGGAAGCCAGAAAGATGTTATCGGGACTGCTGCCGGTCGCCTTCGCCGCGATCGCGGCGGTCAGCGTGGTGGCCTGCTTGCCGGTCTTGCCGGTGAAGGCGTTGGCGTTGCCGGAATTCACCACCAGCGCGCGGGCCTGTCCGCCTTTCAGTTTGGCGCGGCACCAGTCCACCGCGGCGCTCGGGCATTTCGACCGGGTGAACACACCGGCCACCGTGGTGCCCTTGTCGAGCAGCGCCAGCAGCACGTCGGTGCGGCCCTTGTAGCGGATGCCGGCCGCCGCCGTCGCAAGGCGCACGCCGGCGATCACCGGCATGTCGGGCACATCAGTGGGAGCGAGGGGAGAAATGGCAGTGGACATGGGGCGAGCCTTCAACGTCTTCCCTCTCCCCTTGTGGGCGAGGGTGCTGAGCGGCGAAGCCGCGAAGCGGGTGAGGGGCGCTTGTCACATCACCTCTCACCCGGCTCGAATGCGCTTCGCTTATTCTCGCCACCCTCTCCCACAAGGGGAGAGGGAAGAAAAGAGCAAACTCGGTGAGTGCGATGAGGATGCGAAATGGGCGGGTCACGAAAGACGTGGCCCGCCCATTGTCCGATCCGATCTTTCTGCCCCGTGGGCAGGAAGATCAATGTGTTACTTCTTCTTCGCGGGAGCCGTGTCCGGCTTGGCATCGGTCTTGGCCGGCTCGGCCGGTTTGTCGAGACGCTCGATCTTGGCTTCCGAGCGCAGCTTGGCGACGTAGTCGGCCTGCGCCTTGCGCACCACGAAGGCTTCGAGCTGCGGCTTCACCTGATCGAACTCCGGCGCCTTGCGGGCGCGCTTTTCCTCGACCTTGATGACATGCCAGCCGAACTGCGACTTCACCGGCTCGGAAATCTTGCCGGGCTCGAGCGCGAAGGCGGCGGCGGAGAATTCCGGCACCATCTGGTCCTTGGTGAAGAAGCCGAGATCGCCGCCGTCGGAGGCGCCGGGATCCTTGGACTTCTTTTTCGCCAGTTCGGCGAAGTCGGCGCCCTTCTTCAGTTCGGCGACGACTTCCTTGGCCTGATCCTCGGTGTCGAGCAGGATGTGCCGGGCGTGGACTTCCTGTTCGCCGCCGATCTGCTTGGCGGCCTCGTCATAGACCTTATGCAGCGCGGCGTCGGTGACGGCGGCCTTGCCTTCATTGGCGAGCAGCCCGTCCATCAGCAGGCGGTTGCGGGTAAAGGCGAGCTTCTGCTTGAAGTCGGGGGTGTCGCCGATCTTCTTGTCCTCGGCGGCCTTGGCGACGATCTTGAGGTCGATCAAAAACGAAATGATGTTGTCGCGGCGGGTGGCCGGGTCCATCTGGGCGAGGCTCGGTCCCAGTTCGGCCTCGGCGGCGGTCACGTCACTTTGATGAATGTCGGCGCCGTTGACCCGGGCGACCACGGTATTGGCATCCTGCGCGCGCAGCGGCTGGGCCGCGACCAGCGCCAGCGCGACACAGCCGGTCGCGACGGTCGAAAGCAGGCCAAGGCGCACGAAGATGCTCGTGCGGGTCGAAAACGGGGTCATGGAAAGTCCTTTTCTGTCAAAGTCGCCGGTCATGATCGACCGGATGTGAGACCGCCGGACACTCGCCCAACGTCCCGCGGATGGCAACGCGAAAACCAGTCAAAATCATGAAATCCTTGACAGGTCCGTGCGTTGACAAGGGTCCGGGGCGCCCATATCTGTCTGCCAGGCCGCCTTAGCGTCCCGAGCGGGTGCGCGAAGCGCGAACTTTTAGAGACACTGCCTCTTTCACTCATCCGCGAGGAATGGTCGCGCGAGGAATGGTCGCGCGAGGAACGGTCGCAAGAAGTTGTCCGCGCAGGCATTTTGGTCGCGGGCAGGCATCTGACGGATGTCGCGATATCGCGGCTGAACGCCCAACTGCAAGACAGGAATAGCATACGATGATCGGCGCGCTTGCCCGCAAATTGTTCGGATCCGCCAATGACCGTCGGCTCAAGGCGTATCAATCGCGGGTCGCCGCCATCAATGCGTTGGAGCCGGAAATCGCGGCTCTGTCCGACGAGGCGCTGAAGGCGCGCACCGCCGAGTTCAGGCAGCAGATCGCCGAGGGCAAGAGCCTCGACGACATTCTGGTGCCGGCCTTCGCCACGGTGCGCGAAGCCGCCAAGCGCACGCTCGGCCAGCGCCATTTCGACGTCCAGTTGATCGGCGGCATGGTGCTGCACGAGGGCGACATCGCCGAGATGAAGACCGGCGAAGGCAAGACGCTGGTGGCGACGCTGGCGGTCTACCTCAACGCGCTCGCCGGCAAGGGCGTGCATGTCGTCACCGTCAACGATTACCTCGCCCGGCGCGACGCCGCCTGGATGGGCCAGATCTATTCGTTCCTCGGCCTCACCACCGGCGTCATCGTGCACGGTCTGGACGACGCCGAGCGGCAGGCGGCCTATGCCTGCGACATCACCTACGGCACCAACAACGAATACGGTTTCGACTATCTGCGCGACAACATGAAGTACCGCCTCGAGGACATGGTCCAGCGGCCGCACTTCTACGCCATCGTCGACGAAGTCGACTCGATCCTGATCGACGAGGCGCGCACGCCGCTGATCATTTCCGGTCCGCTCGACGATCGCTCGGATTTCTACAACACCATCGACACCTTCATGCCGAAGCTGGAGAAGGCGACCGATTTCGAGGTCGACGAGAAACAGCGCACGGTGACGCTGACCGAAGCCGGCATGGAGAAGATCGAGACCCTGCTGCGCGATGCCGGGCTGCTCAAGGGCGCCTCGCTCTACGATGTCGAGAACGTCTCGGTCGTGCACCACATCAATCAGGGCCTGCGCGCCCATTCGCTGTTCACGCGCGACAAGGACTACATCGTGCGCGACGACGAAGTCGTCATCATCGACGAATTCTCCGGCCGCATGATGCCGGGCCGCCGCTATTCGGAAGGTCTGCACCAGGCGCTGGAAGCCAAGGAGCACGTCACGGTCCAGCCAGAGAACCAGACGCTGGCCTCGATCACCTTCCAGAATTACTTCCGCATGTACGACAAGCTCGCCGGCATGACCGGCACCGCGGCGACCGAGGCGGACGAACTGTTCGATATCTACAAGCTCGAAGTGATCGAGGTGCCGACCAACGTGCCGGTGGCGCGCCTCGACGAGGACGACGAGGTCTATCGCTCGGCCAAGGAAAAATACGCCGCGATTCTCGCCGAGATCGAACGCGCCCACAAGCGCATGCAGCCGGTGCTGGTCGGCACCGCCTCGATCGAGAAGTCCGAACTGCTCGCTGATTTCCTCAAGCAGAACGGCTACAAGCAGATCGATTTCAGCAATCCGAAATCGATGGAGAAGCTGTACGACGCGGCGCGCTCCGGCAAGCCGTCGAAACTGTTCGCGGTGCTGAACGCCCGCTTCCACGAGCAGGAAGCCTATATCGTCGCCGAGGCCGGCGTGCCGGGCGCGATCACCATCGCGACCAACATGGCGGGCCGCGGCACCGACATCAAGCTCGGCGGTTCGGCGGAGATGCGCGCCGCTGCCGCCACGGCCGGGGTCGAAGACGAGGCCGAGAAGCAGAAGATCGTCGAGCGGATCAAGGCCGACATCGAAAAATTCCGTGACATCGTGCTCGGCGCCTCCGAGGTGATCGAGATCGAGCCGGCCAAGGGCAGCAAGCCCGCCAAGACCATCACCAAGCCGGGCGGTCTCTACATCATCGGCTCGGAGCGGCACGAATCCCGCCGCATCGACAACCAGCTTCGCGGCCGTGCCGGCCGTCAGGGCGATCTCGGCCGCACCAAGTTCTTCCTGTCGCTGGAAGACGACCTGATGCGCATTTTCGGGTCCGACCGGCTCGACACCATGCTGCAGCGTCTCGGCCTCAAGGAAGGCGAGGCGATCATCCATCCGTGGATCAACAAGGCGCTGGAGAAGGCGCAGCAGAAGGTCGAGGCGCGCAACTTCGACATCCGCAAGAATTTGCTGAAATACGACGACGTGCAGAACGATCAGCGCAAGGTGATCTTCGAGCAGCGCATCGATCTGATGCGCGACCAGAACGTCGCCGAGACGGTTTCCGACATGCGTCATGTCCTGGTCGAGGATCTGGTCGCCAAGCACATCCCCGAGCACGCTTATGCCGAGCAGTGGGACGTCGCCGGCCTGCACGAGGAACTGGTCCGCGTGCTCGGCCTCGAGCTTCCGGTCGAGGAATGGGCCAAGGAAGAGGGCATCGCCGACGAGGAGATGCTGACCCGCATCGAGCAGCGCGCCGACGAGCACATGGCGGCGAAGTCGGCGCAGTGGGGCCCCGAGGTGATGCGCTATGTCGAGAAATCGATCCTGCTGCAGACCCTCGATCATCTGTGGCGCGAGCATCTGATCATGCTCGATCATCTGCGTCAGGTGATCGGCCTGCGCGGCTACGGCCAGCGCGATCCGTTGCAGGAATACAAGTCCGAGGCGTTCGCGCTGTTCGAGGGTCTGATCGCGCATCTGCGCGAGGCGGTCACCGCGCAGCTGATGCGCGTCGAGATCGTGCCGCCGGAAGAGCAGCAGCCGGAACTGCCGCAGATGGAAGCGCACAAGATGAACCCCAACACCGGCGAGGACGAGATGGCGTTCGCCGCCGCGTCGCTGGTGCCGGTGCCGCCGTCCGAGCGCGATCCGCAGAACCCGGCGACCTGGGGCAAGGTCGGCCGCAACGAGGATTGCCCGTGCGGCTCGGGTCGCAAGTTCAAGCATTGTCACGGCAAGCTTGCGTGATGCGGCGATCGATATCGCCGCGCGTGAGCGCGGGCGTTTAGTGAAAGAAAAACCGCCGGTCGATGACCGGCGGTTTTTTGTTTGATCAAAATTAAAGGGTCGTCCCGCCCTGCGCCGGGGCCCATAATCCCGGTCGATGATTGTGGCACGGCAGCCCCGGCTTTCTTCCTGAAAGGCCTGTGGTGATGGGTCCCGCCCTGCGCCGGGATGACCGGGAGAGGAATGTCCATCAATGATCGGCGGTTTTTAATGGAAACTTGTTTCGGATTTTTCCGCTCTCGTCATGGCCGGGCTTGTCCCGGCGATCCACGTCTTGCTTAGCCGAATATCGTGGAGACGTGGATGCCCGGGACGAGGCCGGGCATGACGGAAATGGATAATGACGATCTAGCGGAAGGTCGACCAGCGGCTGTCGAAGGTGTTCGACGGCACGGTGGGCTGCGCGCCGGCGATCGACTGCGGCGGCGTCGGCGCGGCGGGCGCCGGATTGGGCTGGGCCTGCGCCTGTTTCGGCCGGTCGAGCGGGATCACGCGCGGCGCGGCAGCGGCTGGCGTGGAGGCTTTCGCGGTCTGCACGCTCTTGGGCACCGGCTTCGACTTCGGCGCGGGTGCCGGCTTGGCGGTGCGCGTGGTCGCCGTTTTCTGCTCCGGAGTCTCGCGGCGCAGGCCGACCTTGGCGGCGAGGCTGCTGAAGAAGCCGCCGCTCGACGCCGTGCCGGCCGGCGCGGCGGAGCTGGCCGCCGGCGCGGTCGGTTCAGCCGGTGTCACAAGATCGGCGGTGGCGACGCCCTCGGGCAGCCGCGGCGGATTGACGTGCGAGGGGATCGTGCCGGGAGCCGGACCGTAGGAGGCGACGGTGTAATCGGTGGCGTCGCTGGTTGCGATGGTCTGCGCTTCCGGCAGCTTGGAGGCGAACACCGGATGCATGCCGCCGTCGATGCCGGCGCGCGATTTCGCCATCGGCGTGCCGCGCGAGATCAGCTCGGCGAACTTGCTCTGGTCGGCGCGTTCCTTGTTCTTGATCGCTTCGGCGATATCGGCGGGCACTTCATAGGTCGGGCACTTCGCCGAGGCGTTGAACACCGGCGGGCGAATGGCGTCCGCGGGCTTCTCCGCGCCGAACACGTATTTCTTCTCGCAGAAGTCGACCTTGGGTTCGAGCTTGGTGACCTCGAAATAGTCGTTGCCTTCCTTGATCATCTTCCAGAACGGCATGTTCGGATTGTCGCGATGGCGCGCCATGTTCTGCGGCGTCATGCGGAACGGATAGGCCTGCACCTGGAACGCGGTCTGGCCGCCGAAGAACGATTCGCGGCCGAGCGAATAGATTTCCGAAATCTGCTCGTCGGTCATCGCGTAGCAGCCGCGCGAGGAGCAGTCGCCATGCACCATGAGCTGCGAGCCGGTGCGGCCCCAGGCTTTGTCGTAGGCGTTGGGATAGCCCATGTTGAACGACAGGTAATAGGCCGAGCCCGGGTTCATCTGCGCCGGCGTGATCGAATAGAAGCCTTCCGGCGCCTGGCGGTCGCCTTCGCGGATCTTCGGGCCGAGATCGCCGGACCAGCGGCAGATCGGATAGGTCTTGAGCAGCGCGAAACGGCCGTTGCGATCCTGCTTCCAGACCTCGAGTTCGGCTTCCTGCTTGAACAGGCGCACCAGCATCGGCGAGCCCTTGTCCATGTTCCTGGCGTCCATCTCCTTCAGGAGCTTTTCCGGAATCGGTTTGGACGCCTTGGCGCTGGGCGAGAGGCCGTCGCCATTGCAGCCGGACAGCACGAGGCCCGCCGCCAGAACGGAGGAGAGCAGAAGCGCGCGAACGAGCGTGCGATGGGTCAAGATAACACTCCGCAGTTCGTCATCACGCGAGCAGATGCAAAGGGCCGGCGGATGGGAACCAGAAACTCCGGATACTTTTAACTAATATCCTTAAAGGACCCCTTGTCGCAAGCAGAGCGCGCCGCAGCGAAGCCGCGGAATGGCGGCGATGGTCAAGAAAACATTAACGATATTGACCACGAAAAAGCCATGATTGGCCGTCGCGCCGCTCGGTTCCCGATGCGACGACACGCTGGCGGGCATGGCCCGCATGAATCGGCGCGAATGAATCGGCGCTGATGGATCAGCCCGAATGAATCGGTGCGGACGTGGCGGGGCGAATGGATCAGCCGAGCCGGCGGCCGATATCGAGGAACTTCTGCCGGCGCTGGTTGCGCACGGTGATCGGATCGAGATGGCGCAGTTCCTCGAACGCTTCGGCGATCGCCTCGCCGGTGCGCGCGATCATGGCCTCGGGATCGCGGTGCGCGCCGCCCGGCGGTTCGTGGAGGATGGTGTCGATCACGCCGAAGCGCGCCAGATCCTGCGCGGTGATCTTGAGGTTGGTCGCCGCCTCCTGCGCCTTGCCGGCGTCGCGCCACAGGATCGAGGCCGCGCCTTCCGGCGAGATCACGCTGTAGACCGCATGCTCCAGCATCAGGACGCGATTGGCGGTGGCGATGGCGATGGCGCCGCCGGAGCCGCCTTCGCCGAGAATCACCGCGACGTTCGGCACCGTGAGGTTGAGGCAGGCTTCGGTCGAGCGCGCGATGGCCTCGGCCTGGCCGCGCTCCTCGGCGCCGATGCCGGGATAGGCGCCGGCGGTATCGACCAGCGACAGCACCGGAATGCCGAAACGGTCGGCCATCTCCATCAGCCGCACCGCCTTGCGATAGCCCTCGGGCCGCGCCATGCCGAAATTGTGCTTGAGCCGGCTCTCGGTGGTCGAGCCTTTTTCCTGGCCGATGACGCAGACGCTCTCGCCGTGGAAGCGGCCGAAGCCGCCGACCAGCGCCTCGTCGTCGCCGAATTTGCGGTCGCCGGCGAGCGGGGTGAAATCGGTGATCAGGCTGGCGATGTAGTTGACGCAATGCGGCCGCTGCGGATGGCGCGCGACCTGGGTCTTCTGCCACGGCGTCAGATTGGCATAGAGATCGTGCAGCGTCTGGCGCGCTTTGTCCTCGATGCGCGAGACTTCCTCGCCGATGTCGCTGCCATTGGCCGCCAGCGCGCGCAACTCGTCCACCTTGGAATCGAGTTCGGCGATCGGCTTTTCAAAGTCGAGATAGCTGCGCATCAGGTCCGTCATGGGAAATCAATATAGGAGCAATTGCGAAGATTGCTGCGGCGGGCGGAAACTGGACTCGGCGACGGCTCAAGTCAAGCGGCTCAAATTGTGAAGGAAATCATTGAATTCGCTTGATTTATTATTTTTCCGCAAGCGGATGCAGGTCCCGCACCAGGCTCTTCAGCCTCTCTTCGACGACGTGGGTGTAGATTTGCGTGGTGGAAATGTCGGTATGGCCGAGCAGGGTCTGCACGATGCGCAGATCCGCGCCATTGTGCAGCAGATGGCTGGCGAAGGCATGGCGCAGCACATGCGGGCTGACGATGCGCGGCGGCAGGCCGGCGGCGGCGGCAAGCTCCTTGAGGTCGCGCGCGAAATGCTGCCGCGTCAGGTGCCCGCTGTCGCCGGATGAGGGAAACAGCCATTTGCCGCGCGCGAGCGCGGATGTCTTGCCGCCGTGCGCGGCTTCCATGGCGGCAAGATAGTCCGCCATCGCCTGCCGTGACGACTGGTTGAGCGGCACCAGACGTTCCTTGTTGCCCTTGCCGCGCACCACGATCATGCGCGCGTCGCGCCGCGCCGCCGACAGCGGCAGCGCCACCAGTTCGGAGACGCGCAAGCCCGTGGCGTAGAGCACTTCGAGCAGGCAGCACAGCCGCAGGGCGCGGAACGTCTGCAGCGGCGACTGCTCCGGCGTTTCGGCCAGCTGCCGCGCCTTCTCCAGCAGGCGATCGACATCGGCGATCGACAGCACCTTGGGCAAGGTCCGCGCGCGTTTCGGCCCCGACAGGATCGCCGCCGGATCGTCCTCGCGCCGCCGCTCGTTGAGCAGGAAGCGAAACAGATGCCGCATCGACGACAGCCGCCGCGCCACGCTCGATGACTTGAAGCCGCGGGTGTCCAGATCGGCGAGATAATCGCGCAGGCTTTGCGTGTCGGCGCTGACGAAGCTCTTGCCCTGATGGGCGATGAAGTCCGACAGATCTTCGAGATCGCCGCGATAGGCCGCCAGCGTGTTGATACCGGCGCCCTGTTCGGCGGCCAGCATGTCGAGGAACAGATGGATGAGCTGCGCGTCGGAGGATGCCGCCATCGTTCCTCCCGCGCTATTTCTTGATGAACTTGTCGGGCGCCACGGTGACGGTCATGTCGCGCGGATTCGGATTGACGAAATTCGCCAGCGCGTAGATGCCGCCATAGATCAGGCCGCCGATCACCGCGACGACCGTGAGAAAACGGAACAGGGTGGGCATCGTCAGAACCCCGAGCACGGCTGCCGGGAGGCTTGCCTGGCCGCCAAGCCGACAGTCGGAAAATCGTTAAGCGACACCCACCATGTTCGCAAGGTTTCGGCAAGGGGCTCTGGCCCCCTGCCGCGCGCAGGTAGTATAGGTGTGAGGGGTGGCGCAGGGGATGCCGCCTTGAGCAAAAGGTCCGTTTGCCGCATGTCGGAGATCGCTGCCAGATCGGGTTCGGGCGTGAACCGCGCCGCCGAGATCGTCTCGGCGCTCGGCTCGCGCCTGATCGTGCTGGTCGGCATGATGGGCTCGGGCAAATCGACGGTCGGTCGCCGGCTGGCGGCGCGGCTGCATCTGGCCTTCGTCGATGCCGATCAGGAGATCGAGGCCGCAGCCGGCATGTCGATCCCCGATATTTTCGCCACCCATGGCGAGCCGCATTTTCGCGACGGCGAGGCCAAGGTGATCGCGCGCCTGCTCGACGAAGGCCCGCGCGTGCTGGCCACCGGCGGCGGCGCGGTGCTGCGCGAGGAGACCCGGGATCGGATTCGCGACCGGGCGGTGTCGATCTGGCTGAAGGCGGACGGCGATGTGATCCTGCGTCGGGTCAAGCGCCGGACCGAGCGGCCGCTGTTGCAGACCGCCGATCCGGCGGGAACGATCGATCGTCTGATCGCCGAACGCGGGCCGCTGTACGAGCTGGCCGATATCGCGATCCTGTCGCGCGACGTGCCGCATGAAAAGATCGTCGATGAATGCATCGACGCGCTGCACGCTTATCTGTTGAACAGGCCCGCCGTCGGGCAGGCCGCGAGCCGAGCATGATGACCATTGCACAGACTTTGACCCCGGCAACCGGCGCGGCCTCCGCGCGGGTCGATGTCGCGCTCGGCGAACGTTCCTATGAGATCGTGATCGGCCGTGGCGAACTGGCCTCGTTGGGCGCGCGCATCAAGGCGCTGCGCCCCGGCGCGCGGGTGGCCATCGTCACCGACCGCACGGTGGCGAAATACTGGCTGGCGCCGACGCGCGCCTCGCTGGCGCAAGCGGGCATCGATGCGACGGATATCGTCGTCGACGAGGGCGAGGGCTCCAAGAGCTATCGCGTGCTCACCGACGTCAGCGAAGGCCTGATCGCGGCGAGGATCGAGCGCGGCGATCTCGTGGTCGCGCTGGGCGGCGGCGTGATCGGCGATCTTGCCGGTTTCGCCGCGGCGATCGTGCGGCGCGGGGTCGATTTCGTGCAGGTGCCGACCTCGCTGCTGGCGCAGGTCGATTCATCGGTCGGCGGCAAGACCGGCATCAACTCGCCGCAGGGCAAGAATCTGGTCGGCGCATTTCACCAGCCGATTCTGGTGGTGGCCGATACCGGCGTGCTCGATACGCTGGCGCCGCGCCAGTTCCGCGCCGGCTATGCCGAGGTGGCGAAATACGGCGTGCTCGGCGATCTCGCCTTGTTCGAGTGGCTGGAGACGAACCACGCCGGCATCTTCACCGGCAGCGCCGCGCGCGAAGAGGCGATCGCGGCAAGCTGCCGCGCCAAGGCGGGAATCGTGGCGCGCGACGAGCGCGAGAGCGGCGAGCGCGCGCTGCTCAATCTCGGTCATACCTTCGGCCATGCGCTGGAAGCGGCCACCGGATTTTCCGACCGGCTGTTTCATGGCGAGGGCGTCGCGGTCGGCATGGTGCTGGCGGCGGAATTCTCCGCCGCGCTCGGCATGATCCCGCAGGAGGCGGCGGAGCGGATCCGGCGCCATCTTGCGTCCGCCGGCCTGCCCACCCATCTTCAGGACATTGCGGGCTTTGCGCAGGAGGGCGTCGGCGATGCCGATTCCCTCTTGGCGCTGATGGCGCAGGACAAGAAGGTGAAACGCGGCAAGCTGACCTTCATCCTGCTCGAAGCCATCGGTCGCGCGGTGGTCGTGAACGATGTCGATCCCGCCGCCGTGCGTGCGTTTCTGGCCGAGAAGCTTGCGGCCAAACCGGGCTGATCATTTCCATGGACTGGTTCACGTTTTCGATCGTCGTCGCGTGTCTGCTGATTTCGGCGTTCTTCTCCGCCAGCGAGACCGCGCTGACCGGCTCCTCGCGCGCCAGCATGCTGCGGCTGCGGAAGGGCGGCAGCACCCAGGCCGGCATCGTGACGCGGCTTCTGGAGAAGCGCGAACGCATGATCGGCGCGCTGCTGGTCGGCAACAACCTCGCCAATATCGGCGCGTCCGCGCTCGCCACCGGCGTGCTCACCGCCTGGTTCGGCGAGGTCGGCGTGCTCTATGCGACCGGCGTGATGTCGGTGCTCGTCATCATCTTCGCAGAGGTGTTGCCCAAGACCATCGCCATCAACGCGCCGGACCGCATCTCGCTGTTGGTGGCGCGGCCGATGCAATGGGTCACGGCGATCCTCGGCCCGATCCTCACCGTCATCGAAGGCATCGTGCGCGTGCTGATGAGGATGCTCGGCATTCCGCTCGGCGCCAATCAGCCGCTGCTGTCGCCGACCGAGCGGCTGCGCGGCGCGGTCGATCTGATGCATCACGAGGGCGGCGTCGAGAAGCAGGACCGCGATATGCTCGGCGGCCTGCTCGATCTGAAAGATCTCGACGTCTCCGACGTCATGGTCCACCGCACCGAGATGGTGATGGTCAATGCCGACCTGCCGGCGGAGGAGCTGGTGCGCGAGGTGCTGGCCACCGAATACACCCGCATTCCGCTGTGGCGCGACAAGCCGGAGAACATCGTCGGCGTACTGCACGCCAAGGATCTGCTGCGCGCCATTCGTTTGACCGGCGATATCTCGAAGGTCGATGCCGCCGCCATCGCGCTGCCGCCGTGGTTCGTGCCGGAGATGCGGCCGCTGTCGGAGCAGCTCAAGGCATTCCGCCGCCGCAAGACCCATTTCGCGCTGGTGGTCGACGAGTATGGCGAGGTCGAGGGCCTGGTGACGCTCGAGGATATTCTGGAAGAAATCGTCGGCGATATTTCCGACGAGCATGACGTGGTGGTCGCCGGCGTGCGCGCGCAGCCGGACGGCTCGGTGGTGGTGGACGGCTCGGTGCCGATCCGCGATCTCAACCGCGCGATGGACTGGAATCTGCCGGACGAGGAGGCGACCACGATCGCGGGTCTGGTGATTCACGAAGCGCGCTCGATTCCGGATCGCGGCCAGAGCTTCACCTTCCACGGTTTCCGCTTCCGGGTGCTGCGGCGCGAGCGCAACCGCATCACCGCGCTGCGCATCGTGCCGTTGCCGCCGGAAACGCAGGACGAATTGCAGCCGCGCCGCGTCGGCCGGGCGTTCAGCTTTTTCTAGGGCGTCATGAGATGAGGTTCGGCCAACTCCGTCGTCATTGCGAGCGGAGCGAAGCAATCCAGCCTGAATTCATTTTCAAGCAAGAGCTGGATTGCTTCGGAGCTTACGTTCCTCGCAATGACGGCTCGACTTTCTGTCATTTTGTTCGGGGGCGCCGGATCAAACCGTTTCGCCCGGTGCCTGCGCCTTGACGGCGAGGGCGTGGATGCCGCCGGCCAGTTCCTGCGCCAGCGCCGCGTTCACCATGCGGTGGCGTTCGACGCGGCTCTTGCCCGCGAAGGCCGCGGCGACGATCGCGACCCTGAAGTGAGTCTCGCCGCCCGGTCGAGACCCGGCATGGCCTTCATGCAGATGCGATTCGTCGATCACCTCGAGTTTATCCGGGGCGAAGGCCTCGGCCAGTTTCTTCGCGATGTGATCTCTTGCGGTCATGATCTGCGCACTATCGCGCGTTATACTGGAAGGTCAATGGCTGCGCGATCAAACATCGCCGCACGTGGCGACGCTGTTGCAATTGCGATTCATCGCAGCGGTGATGTATAATCCGCGGCCGCGAAAAATTCGCGCCCAGCGCGGAGTGTTGCGCGCCGGACTTTCTGAAGCTTGCAGCAAGGCATCATCGACCCGTCATGTCATTCGAATCAAAATATTTCGACAAGATCCGCATCAAGCCGACGAAGCAGGCGAAGCCGCGCGTCAAGGAAGAGGCGGTCGCGTGCGAATGGCCGGGCTGCACGTCGAATGCGCCGCATCGCGCGCCCAAGGGGCGCGGCCGGGAGCGCGAGTACTGGCACTTCTGTCTCAATCACGTGCGCGAGTACAACCAGTCCTACAATTTCTTTTCCGGTATGAGCGACGACGCCGTGGCGCGCTACCAGAAGGATGCGCAGACCGGCCATCGCCCGACCTGGAAGATGGGCGCCAATTCCGGGCCGGCCAAAGGCAAGCCGGGCGCTCAGGACGAATTCGAAGGCGCGCTCGATCCGTTCGCGATGTTCTCAGAGATGAACGGGCGCGGCCGCTGGCGGCCGGGTCCGGGCGCGAAGGCCGAGACCAAAACCGAGACCCGCAAGATTTTCAACGCCGAGCGCAAGGCGCTGCAGGTGATGGGCCTCGGCGCCGACGCGACGCTGGAGAGCGTCAAGGCGCAGTACAAGCTGCTGGTGAAGCGCCATCACCCCGACGCCAATGGCGGCGACCGCTCCACCGAGGATCGCCTGATCGAGATCATCAAGGCGTATAATTATCTCAAGACGGTGGTGCCGGGCGAAAGCTGAGCCGCCGCGCCAGCGCGGGGATCGGGGTTGCCGCGTGCCGGTTCTTTGGCAGCGGCGCGTTCCGAAAGACGAAAAAACCGGCCGAGCGCCGAGAGAATTGCAGGGCTGCCCTTCAAATCCGGCTGTGCGAGCCTATCTTTATGATAATTCAACGGAACTTTCATTGCGCGCAAGGCTTCTGCCGCCCGCTTCTGTCTGCTAGGTTGCGGCCGCACCCTACCTGCCGCGAACATGCACGTCCGGTTTCGGGAGCGCCCGAGACCACGGAGGAATGATGACTGCCGCTATCACCACATCGCAAGAGCCGGCCGGCCTGCCGGACATGAAAGTGTCCGTCCGCCAGGTTTTCGGCATCGACAGCGATCTCGAGGTTCCTGCCTATTCGGAAGTGGATCCGCATGTGCCGGACGTCGATCCGGATTATCGTTTCGACCGCGCCACCACGCTCGCCATTCTCGCCGGCTTCGCCAAGAACCGCCGCGTCATGGTCACGGGCTATCACGGCACCGGCAAGTCCACCCATATCGAGCAGGTCGCCTCGCGCCTGAACTGGCCGTGCGTGCGCGTCAATCTCGACAGCCACATCAGCCGTATCGATCTGGTCGGCAAGGACTCGATCGTGGTCAAGGACGGCAAGCAGGTCACCGAATTCCGCGACGGCATCCTGCCGTGGGCGCTTCAGCGCAACGTCGCCCTGGTGTTCGACGAATACGACGCCGGCCGTCCCGACGTGATGTTCGTGATCCAGCGCGTGCTGGAAGTCTCCGGCCGCCTGACGCTGCTCGACCAGAACAAGGTGATCAAGCCGCATCCGGCGTTCCGTCTGTTCGCCACTGCCAACACCGTCGGTCTCGGCGATACCTCGGGCCTCTATCACGGCACCCAGCAGATCAACCAGGGCCAGATGGACCGCTGGTCGATCGTCACCACGCTGAACTATCTGCCGCATGACGAGGAAGTCGAGATCGTGCTCGCCAAGGCCAAGCACTATCGCAACGACGCCGGCCGCGACATCGTCAACAAAATGGTGCGGCTCGCCGACCTCACGCGCAACGCCTTCGCCAACGGCGATCTGTCCACGGTGATGAGCCCGCGCACGGTGATCACCTGGGCCGAGAACGCGGAGATTTTCGGCGATCTCGGCTTTGCGTTCCGCGTTACCTTCCTCAACAAGTGCGACGAGCTCGAGCGTCCGCTGGTCGCCGAGTTCTATCAGCGCTGCTTCAACGTCGAACTGCCGGAATCGGCGGTCAACGTGGCGCTGAGCTGAGACTGCGGGGACAATTTCGCCTCTCTCCGCCTGAGGGGAGAGGAAGCGGGCACCGATGACCACATCCAACGTCAAGTTCAGGCCGAACTCGAAGGAATCGCCGACCGAGCCGTTCAAGCGGGCGGTGACCTCGGCGTTGCGCGCGATCGCCAAGCAGCCCGAGCTTGAAGTGACGTATTCGGCCGAGCGTCCCGGTCTGGCGCCGGGCAAGGCGCGGCTGCCGGAGCCGGCGCGTAAGCTGAGCCGGAAGGACGCCGCGATCGTGCGCGGCCATGCCGATTCGGCCGCGTTGCGGCTGGCCTGTCACGATCCCAAGCTGCATCGCAAGCTGTCGCCGGCGAGCGGACAGGCGCGCAGCGTGTTCGAGGCGGTGGAGCAGGCGCGGGTCGAGGCAATCGGCGCGCGGCGCATGAGCGGCGTCGCCAAGAACCTGACCGCGATGCTCGACGATCATTTCCATCGCGGCAAGTTCGACGAGATCACCAGCCGGGCCGATGCGCCGCTGGCCGACGCGTTGGCGCTGCTGGTGCGCGAGCGCCTCACCGGCATGGTGCCGCCGACCGCGGCACGGCGCATGGTCGATCTGTGGCGGCCGATCCTGGAGGAAAAGATCGGCTCGCGTCTCGACCGGCTCGATGGCGCTACCGAAGATCAGGCGAAGTTCGGGGAGCTGGTCCACGATCTGCTGACCGCGCTCGAAATCAACGAGGAACGCTCGTCCGACCAGGACGAGAACGAGGAAGAGGACGAAACCCGGCCGGGCGAAGCGGGACAGGCCGGCGAGGACGGCGAGTCAGAGAACGACAGCGGCGAGGACATCAGCGCCGAGCAGGCGCAGCCCTCGACCGAGAGCGAGTCCGAGAATGCGATGGACAGCGCGCAGACCGCCGACAGCGACACGCTCGACGATGGCGATCTGGCCGACGAGGACCATCCGGGCGAGGCGATCCGGCCCAACACCCACAGCACCAATGAGCCGCGCGGCCCCGAATATCATGCCTTCGCGCCGAAGTTCGACGAGGTGGTGTCGGCGGAGGATCTGTGCGATCCGGACGAGCTCAATCGCCTGCGGGGCTATCTCGACAAGCAGCTCGCGCATCTGCAGCACATCGTGGCCCGGCTCGCCAACCGCCTGCAGCGCAAGCTGATGGCGCAACAGAACCGCGCCTGGGAATTCGATCTCGAGGAAGGCATTCTCGATCCGGCGCGGCTGTCACGCGTCGTCACCGATCCGCAGCATCCGCTCTCCTTCATGCGCGAGAAGGAAGCGACGTTCCGCGACACCGTGGTGACGCTGCTGCTCGACAATTCCGGTTCGATGCGCGGCCGCCCGATCACGGTGGCGGCGACCTGCGCCGATATTCTGGCGCGCACGCTGGAGCGTTGCGGCGTCAAGGTCGAGATTCTCGGCTTCACCACGCGGGCCTGGAAGGGCGGTCAGTCGCGCGAGGCGTGGCTTGCCGCCGGCAAGCCGGCCAATCCCGGCCGCCTCAACGATCTGCGCCACATCGTCTACAAATCCGCCGACGCGCCCTGGCGCCGCGCGCGCAAGAACCTCGGCCTGATGATGCGCGAGGGTCTCCTGAAAGAGAACATCGACGGCGAGGCGCTCGACTGGGCGCACAAGCGCCTGCTCGGTCGCTCCGAGCAGCGCAAGATCCTGATGATGATCTCGGACGGCGCGCCGGTCGACGATTCCACGCTGTCGGTCAATGCCGGCAATTATCTCGAACGCCATCTGCGCTGGATCATCGAGGAGATCGAGACCCGCTCGCCGGTCGAACTGATCGCGATCGGCATCGGCCATGACGTGACGCGGTATTATCGCCGCGCCGTGACCATCGTCGATGCGGAGGAACTGGGCGGCGCGATCACCGAGAAGCTCGCCGAACTGTTCACCGAAACGCATGGCGAGGCCAAGGCGCCGCCGTCGCCGCGCCGACGCCTGCATTCCTGATTTTGATGACGGGTCGGTTCGGGCGCCGCGACATTCTGCGAGGCGCCGCGGCGCTGTGCGGCGCGGGCCTTGCGGCTTCGCCGCGTCAGGCATTCGCGCAGCACGGGCGCGCGGCGGCTCCCGCCATTGCGAGGCTCGAGGTCAATGCCCGGCCGATCCGTTCGTTCGATCCGCGCGATGCGTCCCATCTGCGTTATGGCGCGCTGCAATTTCGCAGCGGCCTGGTGCTGACCTCGCCGTTCCGCGCGTTCGGCGGTCTCTCGGCGCTGCGGCTGGATGACAAGGGCGAGCGCTTCATTGCCTGCAGCGATCGCGCCAACTGGTTCGCCGGGCGTCTTGTCTATGACGGCAAGGCGTTGTCGGGCATGGCCGACGTCACCTCGGCGCCGATGCAGGGCCCCGACGGACAGGCCATCACGGCGCGCGGCTGGTTCGACACCGAGTCGCTCGCGCTCGATGGCTCCATTGCCTATGTCGGTCTCGAACGGGTCAACAAGATCCTGCGTTTCGATCTGGCCGAAGGCGATCTGCTGGCGCGCGGGCAGATCGTCAGCGCGCCGGCGCATGTCGCCAAACTGCCGTTCAATCGCGGACTGGAATCGCTGGTGTTCGTATCGCGCGCGCGCAGCGGCGCGGGACAGGCGCTTGCCGGCACGCTGATCGCGATGTCCGAGCGCGCGCTCGATGGCGAGGGTCGTATCCGGGCGTTTCTGATCGGCGGCGCGATGCCGGGAGAATTCTCGATTCGCCGCCGCGACGATTTCGATATCAGCGATGCGACGCTGCTGCCGTCGGGCAGCCTGCTTTTGCTCGAGCGCAAATTCTCGCTGCTGTCGGGTCTCGGCATTCGTATCCGCCGCATTCCGATCGCGCAGGTGCGGCCCGGCGCGTCGGTCGACGGCGATGTGATTTTCGATGTCGATCTTGGTTACGAGATCGACAACATGGAAGGCATCGATTTCCACATCGCGGACGGCGACACCGTGCTGACGCTGATTTCGGACGACAACTTCTCGATGATCCAGCGCACGCTGCTGCTGCAGTTCACGCTGGTCGACGAGTAGCAAGATGATCGTTGGATGAAACCGGCCCGGATACGACCAAAATTTTCTTTGGACATGTGAAGCCGGAATCTTATCCTTTTGGCCGAGGAGGCCGAGCGGTTTCGCCGCGGCGGTAGCATCATCCGGAGCGGACCTGTTCCGCACGGCTTCGCGCCGCATTGGGTGCGTTGCAAAATTCAGCGAGAAAACGTCAAGCATCAGAATGGCAAGGCTGCGTTTGCGTCGCAGCAAAAACGGGTTCGTAACGAGGCTGGCGCGCGGCAGGCCCTTGCGTCAGATCGTCTCACTCCAGAGATTTTGGTATATTAAATACCTGTTCCCGTTGCACCATTAAGGCTCACGGCCGCGTGAGATTGACGGTCGAGTGAAATGAACGTTCGATGAGCCGGCGATAAAGACCGGTTGGGTCAACAGGGAGGTATTGAATGATGCGTACGCGCTATACGGCGAATTGTGCCTTTGCGGCTGTTCTTGGTGCCGCTTTTGCTTTCACGGCTTCGCCGTCACAGGCTGCTTGGGAGCCGACACGCCCCGTCGAACTGATCGTGCCCGCGGGCACCGGCGGCGGCGCCGACCAAATGGCCCGTGTTGTCCAGGGCATCATCAGCAAACACAATCTGATGAAACAGCCGATGATTGTCGTGAACAAGTCCGGCGGCGCAGGCGGCGAAGGCTTCCTCGACGTGAAGGGCTCGCGCAACAATCCGCACAAGCTGATCATCACGCTGTCGAACCTTTTCACCACGCCGCTGGCGACGGGTATTCCTTTCTCCTACAAGGATCTCACGCCGGTCACGATGATGGCGCTCGACGAATTCATCCTCTGGGTGAACGCCGACAAGCCGTACAAGACCGCGAAGGAATACATCGACGCGATCAAGGCGGCGCCGGACGGTCAGTTCCGCATGGGCGGCACCGGCTCGAAGCAGGAAGACCAGATCATCACCGTCGCGCTCGAGAAGGCGACCGGCAAGAAGCTCACCTACATCCCCTACAAGGGCGGCGGTGAAGTCGCGGTTCAGCTCGTCGGCAACCACATCGACTCCAGCGTGAACAACCCGATCGAGGCCGTGGCGCAGTGGCGCGGCAACAAGCTGCGTCCGCTCTGCGTGTTCGACAGCAAGAAGCTCACCTACACCGACAAGGTGGCCGGTGATCAGACCTGGGCCGACATCCCGACCTGCAAGTCGCAGGGCCTGGACGTCGAGTACCTGATGCTGCGCGGCTTCTTCATGTCGCCCGGCGCCAAGCCGGACCAGGTCGCCTACTACGTCGATCTGATGAAGAAGGTGCGCGAGACCCCCGAATGGGCCCAGCTCATGAAGGACGGCGCCTTCAATCAGACCGCTCTGAGCGGCGATGACTACCTCAAGTGGGTCGATGCGGCTGAAAAGACGCACGAGACCCTGATGAAGGACGCCGGCTTCCTCGCGGCCAAGTAAACGCTCTCACGACGCCGGCGAAGCCACAAGCTTCGCCGGCGCACGCTTCTTCGCGCAAGGAACAATCATATGAGCACTTCAAGTCCGAGCGGGACTGAGACCGGCCCGGCCCATCGTAGTGTCGAGGCGGGTGTCGCGGTTGCCTGCATCATTTTCGGCATCATCACCGTGCTGGGCAGCCTCCAGGTCGGCATCGGCTGGGGTCCCTCCGGTCCGCTCTCCGGGTTCTTTCCGTTTTATCTCGGCATCATCATCGTGCTGGCAAGCCTGGTGAACCTGAAGGCCGCTTTGTCGCTCGACCGCTCCAAGCTGTTCGCCAGCTGGGATCAACTCGGTCAGGTGCTCGCGGTGATCGTGCCGACCACCATCTACACGATCGTGTTGCCCTACACCGGCATCTACATCGCCTCGATCGTTCTGATCGCCGGCTTCATGATGTGGCTCGGCAAGTACGCCTGGTACAAGGCCATCCTTCTCGGCATCGCCGTTCCGGTCGCTTTCTACATCGCGTTCGAGAAGTGGTTCCTGGTTCCGTTGCCGAAGGGCCCGATCGAATATTGGCTCGGACTGTGACGCAAACGTCGTGTCCAGACGACAAGAGCTGAAAAAAGTTTAGGTAGGAAAACGTCCATGCTCGCAGATATCGCGAATCTGTTTCACGGCTTCGCCGTCGTGTTGCAGCCTTACAACATCTTGCTGATGGTCATCGGCATTTTGCTCGGCGTGATCGTCGGCGTGCTGCCGGGCCTCGGCGGCGCCAACGGCATCGCCATTCTGTTGCCGCTCACGTTCAGCATGTCGCCCACGGGCGCGATCATCATGCTCTCATGTATCTACTGGGGAGCGTTGTTCGGCGGCGCCATCACGTCGGTGCTGTTCAATATTCCCGGCGAACCATGGTCGGTGGCGACAACATTCGACGGCTATCCCATGGCGCAGCAGGGTCGCGCCGGCGAGGCGCTGACTGCGGCCTTCACGTCCTCGTTCGTGGGTGCGCTGTTCGCCGTGATCGTCATCACCCTCGTCGCTCCGCTGGTTGCCGATTTCGCGCTTGAGTTCGGTCCGGCCGAGAAGTTCGCGGTGTACTTCCTCGCGTTCTGCTCCTTCATCGGCATGGGCAAGGAACCGCCCTTCAAGACCGTCGCGGCGATGATGATGGGCTTCGTGCTGGCGGCTGTCGGCCTCGACAGCGTGACCGGCCAGTTGCGCCTCACCTTCGGCTTCACCGAACTGCTCAACGGCTTCGACTTCCTGATCGCGGTGATCGGTCTGTTCGGCATCGGCGAAATCCTCCTCACCATGGAGGAAGGCCTCGCGTTCAAGGGCAAGGCCGCCGGCATCAACCCGAAGGTGGTGTGGCAGACCTGGAAAGAGCTGCCGCGCTACTGGATGGTGTCGCTGCGCTCCTGCCTGATCGGCTGCTGGATGGGCATCTCGCCCGCCGGCGCGACGCCCGCCTCGTTCATGAGCTACGGTATCGCCCAGCGCATCTCCAAGCGTGGCCACAACTTCGGCAACGGCGAGATCGAGGGCGTGGTGGCGCCGGAGACCGCGGCTCACGCCGCCGGTACCTCGGCGCTGCTGCCGATGCTCGCGCTCGGCGTGCCGGGTTCGCCGACCGCGGCGGTGCTGCTCGGTGGCCTCCTGATCTGGGGTCTGCAGCCGGGACCGCTGCTGTTCGTCGAACAGCCGGACTTCGTCTGGGGCCTGATCGCCTCGATGTACCTCGGCAACCTCGTCGGCCTCATTCTGGTGCTGACCTGCGTGCCGCTGTTCGCCGCGATCCTGCGCATCCCGTTCTCGATCATCGCACCGATCATTCTGGTGATCTGCGCCATCGGCGCCTACACGGTCAACAATTCGAGCTTCGACGTCATCCTGATGGCGGTGTTCGGTGTTGTCGGCTACGCGATGAAGAAGACCGGCTATCCGCTGGCGCCGCTGGTTCTGGCCATCGTGCTCGGCGACCAGGCCGAAGAAGCGTTCCGCCAGTCGCTGCTGTCCTCGGGCGGCAACCTCGGCGTGTTCTTCTCGAACGGTCTCGTGTCGACGATCATGGTTCTCGCTCTGGTCGCGCTGTTCTGGGGTGCGATCTCGGAAGGCATCGCCAAGCTGCGCAGCCAGCCCAAGACGGCCTGATCCGATCCGAAGAACGAACGTCAATGTTATTGCGGGCGGCCCCACGGGCCGCCCGTTGCTTTTGGGAAGGGCTTTGCGCGGCTCGCGTGGCTGTGCTCATGCGCTGCACGCGATCGGAGCGGGCGAGGGGATGGCTCAAAGCCCTGAGTTCAAACGTTCTGGGCCCAAGCCAGAACCCCTGAGCCCAAGCCAACAAAAAAGCCGGGTCGCATGACCCGGCTTTTGTTATTTCATGAAAGTGCGATTAGCTCGCGGCGGCGAGCTTCTTCTCGATCTGGCGCTTCAGGTCGACGGCGCGCGGCGACAGCGTCGCGGCGTTGGCCTTGAGCAGGAAGGCATCGAGACCGCCATTATGGTCGACGCTCTTGATCGCGTTGGTCGAGATCCGCAGCCGCACCGAGCGGCCGAGCGCTTCCGACATCAGCGTGACATTGCACAGGTTCGGCAGAAACCGGCGCTTGGACTTGTGGTTCGAGTGGCTGACCTTGTGGCCGACCTGCGGCCCCTTGGCCGTCAATTCGCAGCGCCGTGACATGGCGAAATCCTTGTATGTCCCGGAGCCGGCCTCGCCTTCGAGGGGCTCGCAAGGGGTGATGCTCTGTCCATTTCAGGAACCGCGGACGTATAGTCGGCGTGGCGGCGAGCGTCAAGGCAGGGCGGGCCGAAAGCTCAGCTTTTTGGCCGCCAAATGCCGGTTTCCGCAAGGAAAAGCCCAGGTTCCGCAACATATAATCGACGTATTCGGCCGCACAATCGGAGCGGTCCGGCGGCAGAGGCCGTCGTGGCGATGGTGTCCGATCGCAGGCCCGACCGGGGAGCACCGGATCGGCCGTTCCAGCAGGACTTTTCTGTTCGTGGACAGCTCTCAGATTTCTTGCCGGCGGATGATCGCGGCGGGGTCGGGCCCCGGTCGGCGGGTGATGCTGGCCGCGACGGCGGCGGGCGTGTTCGGTGCGGCATGGGCGGCTCCGGCCGCCGCGCAGGGCCGGCTCGACGCGAAATACGCGGTGACGCTCGCCGGTCTGCCCATCGGCAAGGGCAGCTGGACGATAGCGATCGGCAACGACGATTTCTCGGCGGCGGTCTCCGGCGGCACCACCGGCTTGCTGCAGGCCCTCGGCAAGGGCGGCGGCACCGGCAGTTCGCAGGGCCGGATCGTCGGCGGCGCGCTGGTGCCGGCGGCTTATGTCACCTCGATCATGTACGGCAAGAAGAACGAGACCATCCGGATCAATCTGGCTGGCGGCAACGTCAAGGACTGGTCGATCGAGCCCGAACCTCCGGTCGATCCGAGGCGCGTTCCGGTGACCGACGCGCACCGGCGCGGCGTGTGGGATCCGATGACGGCCTCGCTGCTGCGCGTGCCGGGCAATGGCGATCCGGTGAGCCCGGAAGTTTGCACCAACAGGACCACGGCAATCTTCGACGGCCGCATGCGTTACGAACTGCAACTCGAATACCGGCGCATGGAGAGCGTGAAGCACATCAAGGGCTATCAGGGCCCGGCGGTGGTCTGCGCGGTCTATTTCAAGCCGATCTCGGGCTATGTGCCGGATCGCTATGCAATCAAATATCTCGCGACCCTGCGCGACATGGAAGTGACGCTGGCGCCGATCGCCGGCACCCGCGTGCTGGTGCCGCTGCGGATCAAAATTCCGACGCCGATCGGCACCGGTCTGGTCCAGGCCACCGAATTCATCACCGCGCCGACGCCGCGCACCGCCGCCAAGACCAATTAGCCGCGGAGTCCGAGGCGTTCTGCGTCACCGGCGCCGTCTTGACTCTTGGCCCGATCGGAGTCCTCCCTGCGATTAAGATTTGAACCGTGACAGCGCAGATCAAAAGCGGGGCGAAACCTTGATCTAGCGTTGCCGATAATTTGCGACGCGAGATGTTGCGGTGAACGAAGGCGGATACGATATGAGTCAGCGATTCGGGCCTCTTTCGTTCCGGAGTCGTTCCAAACCTTAAATCTGGCGCGATAAGCGTTGCATTGTGAGACACTTATCGCTGCAATCAGAGTCATTACGCTCGGTGCCCGTGCCACACGGCACATTCTGAGCCTCACGCGGACCCCGGCAAGATCACCATCATGACTGTTTTTCCGTCAGCGCCGCTTTCCGGCGATGCGCGCGTTCCCGGAGCCGGCGTCACCGCGGTGCTGGGGCCGACCAACACCGGCAAGACCCATCTCGCCATCGAGCGCATGCTGGCGCATTCCTCCGGCGTCATCGGGCTGCCGCTGCGGCTGCTCGCGCGCGAGGTCTACAACAAGATCGCGGCGCGGGCCGGCGCGGCGTCGGTGGCGCTGATCACCGGCGAGGAGAAGATCAAGCCGCCGAAGGCGCGCTACTGGGTCTGCACCGTCGAGGCGATGCCGCGCGATCTCGACGTGTCGTTCCTGGCCGTGGATGAAATCCAGATCGCGGCCGATCTGGAGCGCGGTCACGTCTTCACCGATCGCATCCTGCATCGCCGCGGCCGCGACGAGACGCTGCTGCTCGGCGCCGCCACCATGCGCCCGGCGATCGAACGGCTGCTGCCGGGCGCCAACATGGTCACCCGGCCGCGTCTGTCGCAACTCGAATTTGCCGGCGATCGCAAGATCACGCGGCAGCCGCGCCGCACCGCCATCGTCGCGTTTTCCGCCGACGAGGTTTACGCCATCGCCGAACTGATCCGCCGTCAGCACGGCGGCGCGGCGGTGGTCCTGGGATCGCTGTCGCCGCGCACCCGCAACGCGCAGGTCGAGATGTTTCAGTCCGGCGACGTCGATTATCTGGTCGCCACCGATGCGGTCGGCATGGGCCTCAACCTTGATGTCGATCATGTCGCTTTCGCATCAGATCGCAAATATGACGGGTACCAGTTCCGCCGGCTCAATCCGGCGGAGTTCGCCCAGATCGCCGGCCGTGCCGGCCGCGCCACTCGCGATGGCACGTTCGGCACCACGGGACGTTGCGCGCCGTTCGAGCCCGAGCTCGTCAACGCGCTGCAGAACCACACCTTCGACAACGTGAAGATGTTGCAATGGCGCAATTCCGATCTCGATTTCTCCTCGCTCGGTGCGCTGCAGGTCTCGCTGGCGCTGGCGCCGAACCACGAGATGCTGACCCGCGCGCCGATCGCCGAGGACCTGCGGGTGCTCGATCACGCCGCGCGCGACCCCGACGTGCGCGAGATGGCGACCACGCCCGCGGCGGTGGAGCGGCTGTGGGATACCTGTCTGGTCCCGGATTATCGCAAGATCGCGCCGGCGGCCCATGCCGAACTGGTGACGACGCTGTATGGCTTCCTGATGCGCAAGGGCCGCATTCCGGACGACTGGTTCGGCGCGCAGGTAGCCCAGGCCGACCGCACCGACGGCGATATCGACACGCTGTCGGCCCGGATCGCCCAGATCCGGACCTGGACCTTCGCGGCCAACCGCCCGGACTGGCTGGCGGACCCGGAGTATTGGCAGGGCATTGCGCGCGGGGTCGAGGATAAATTATCCGATGCCCTGCATGAACGACTAACTGAGCGTTTCGTTGATCGCCGGACCAGTGTATTGATGCGCCGCTTGCGGGAAAACACGATGTTGAACACCGAGATTGGAAAGACCGGCGAAGTGATTGTCGAGGGCCATGTCATTGGCCGTCTCGACGGGTTCATGTTCGCGCCGGAGGCGGCCGAGGCAGGGTCCGACGCCAAGGCGTTGCAGGCGGTCGCGCTCAAGGCGCTGGCCGGCGAGATCGACGCGCGCGCCGAGAAACTGTCAAACGCGGCGGACGATCAGTTCGCGCTGGCTTCCGACGGCACGCTGCGCTGGACCGGCGATGCTGTCGCCAAGCTGGTGGCCACCGAACATCTGCTGGTGCCGCGCGTGCGCATCGTCGCCGACGAGCGCCTCACCGGCGCGCCGCGCGACGGCGTGCAGGCGCGGCTCGATCTGTGGCTGAAGACGCATATCGAGAAGATCCTCGCGCCGCTGTTCGAATTGCAGAAGGCCGAGGACGTCACCGGCATCGCGCGCGGCATCGCGTTTCAGCTGATCGAGGCGCTCGGCGTGCTGGAGCGGCCGAAGATCGCCGCCGAGATGAAGGATCTCGATCAGCCCTCGCGTGCGGTGCTGCGCAAATACGGCGTGCGGTTCGGCGCCTATCACATCTTCTTCCCGGCGCTGCTCAAGCCCGCGGCGCGTGGTCTCGCCTCGCTGCTCTGGGCGCTCAAGCAGGACAATGTGGATTTCGCGGCGCTGACCGGCGCGCAGCATCTGGCGGCCAGCGGACGCACCTCGTTCGCCGCCGACCAGGCGCTGACGCAGGATGCCTATCGCCTGCTCGGCTACAAGCTCTCCGGCGAGCGCGCGGTGCGCGTCGATATTCTCGAGCGTCTCGCCGATCTGATCCGCCCGGCGTTGTCGTGGCGTCCGAACACCGGGGTCGAGAAGCCTGCCGGTGCGTTCGATGGCCGCTCTTTCGTGGTGACGCAGGCGATGACCTCGCTGACCGGCTCGGCCGGCGAGGATTTCGCCTCGGTGCTGCGCGCGCTCGGCTATCGCATGGATCGCCGCCCGCCGCTGCCGCCGGAAGACGTGTCGACCACGCCAGCCGTGACGGGCGAGGCTGAGGTCGCACCTGCCGAGGGCGCGAGCGCGCCGGGCGATGAGCCGCTGGCAAATGATGCGGCCGTGGAAGCTGAGACCACAGAAGCTCCGGCGACTGCCGAGGCCGCCCCGGCAGAGCAGGCGGACGCCGGCGAAGCGCCCGCCGCGACAGCCGCGCTGCTGCCGGAAGTGGCTTTCTCCGAGCCCGTGGAGGCGCCGGAGGCCGAGGGCGCGGAAGCGACCGAAACTGCCGCCGCCGCCGAACCGGCGACGGATGCGGCCGCCGATACGTCTGCGGCCGATACGTCTGCGGCCGATCCCGCTGCGCCGGCCGAGCCGATTCTGGTGGAAGTCTGGCGTCCGGCCGGACGTGCCGACGAGCGCCGTCCCCGGCATCATCACCGTCATCGCCATGGCCAGCAGGGCCACGGTCAGGACGCGTCGGGAGCGGAAGGCGAGCAAGCGGGCGAAGGTCAGCAGCGGCACGAACGTCACGGCCGCCGCCGCAACCGGCATGGCGAGCACCGCCGGCCCGAGGCCGCCGAGGGCGAGGGCAAGGGCGCCCAGGCCCGTCCCCAGCGCGAGGAGCGCGAGGACCGGCAGGGCCGCGACCGTTCCAAGGGGCCGAAGGGCAAGGGCCGGTTCGAGGGCAAGCGCGAACGCCGTGATGGCGGCGGAGCGCTGCGCACCTTCGCGAGCAGCGCGGGGCCGCGCGAGCGCGACCGGCCGGCCGATCCCAACTCGCCCTTCGCCAAGCTCGCCGCCCTCAAGGAGCAGCTTGCCAACCGCAAGGACTGATCGTTGGCGCGGCGGGTCACAAGTCCGCTTGTGTCGCCGCAATTTCCAAAGGCGGCCTTGTGAACCCAGGGCCGCCCCAAGGATGTATTTTCTTTGCCGGTTTCCCTTTAAATCCGAAGTTCGCGACGGAGCCTGCCGTCTCATCAGGCGAACTTCGGATTTGGGAAGCCGGATTGGATCGTCAGCGCATCGACAAATGGCTCTGGCACGCGCGGATCGTTCGCTCCCGCGCCGATGCCGCCGAGTTGGTGGCGCGGGGTCATGTGCGGCTCAACGGCCTGCGCCAGACTTCGCCGGGACACGCCGTCAAAACCGGCGACGTGCTGACCATCGCGCTCGATACGCGCGTGCGAATCCTCAAAGTGGCGGGCTTTGCCGAGCGAAGGGGCGATGCGCAGACCGCTTATGCGCTCTATGAGGATTTGCAACCTCGCACTCAATAACTATCTAGGAATGCAGACCAGCCCTTCCCTTGCAGCGCGGGACGTCCTGCGCTACGCAGCATCCGATTTAGAACGGTTCCGGAGCTCGTTGGATGACGTACGTCGTCACTGAAAATTGCATCAAGTGCAAATACATGGACTGCGTCGAAGTCTGTCCGGTAGACTGTTTCTATGAAGGCGAGAACATGCTGATCATCCATCCGGATGAATGCATCGATTGCGGCGTCTGCGAACCGGAATGCCCGGCCGAGGCGATCAAGCCGGACACCGAGCCGGGGCTGGAGAAGTGGCTGGAGGTCAACGCCGAATACGCCAAGACCTGGCCCAACATCACCCAGAAGAAAGATCCGCCGGAAGACGCCAAGGAATTCGACGGCAAGCCCGGCAAGTTCGAGGAATACTTCTCGTCCAAGCCCGGCACCGGCGACTGACCCTGCGCCCCGGAAATCGCCGCGCGAGCCCGCCGAAGCCTTAACCTTATCGGCAGCTAAATCGGCCCCGAGCCCCGCCCAAAAGCCAGAAACCGCATAAATCATTGATTTTTGCGGAAAATGTGCTATTTTGGGTACATTCGCTTGGTAAGCCCGCTCGCCCCTCCCGCCAGAACGGCCCTGGAGGTGCATTCGGTTCCGAACACCTAGTCAATCAGGGGCGTGGCGGTTCCACGCAATGCTTCGTGGCAGACAAAGCACGTCACAAGAAAACCAAAGCATCGAAGGATAAGGGTGCGTCGGCGGTCAGCCGCGACGCGGCCCGGAAAAAAAGCGCATCGGCCTCCGCCGATACCGCAAAAGGCAAAAGAAGCACAATGGTCAAGAAGACTGCGAAAACCTCCAAGCCGGCGGCCGCCAAGGCCGCGCCGAAATCCAAGACTGCGGTGAAGCCTGCCGCCAAGGCTGCGGTAAAACCGGCTGCGGCGAAACCGGCTGCGAAGGCCGCCAAGCCGGTGGCGAAACCCGCCGCCAAGCCGGTGCACAAGCCGGTGGCGAAGGCTGTCGCGCCGCGCGTGGAGGAGCCGAAAAAGGTGCTGACCCAGCGCCAGGGCTTCAAGACCAACGAGTTCGTGGTTTATCCGGCGCACGGCGTCGGCCAGATTCTGGCGATCGAGGAGCAGGAGATCGCGGGCGCCACCCTGGAACTGTTCGTGATCAATTTCATCAAGGACAAGATGACCCTGCGGGTGCCGACGGCGAAGGTCGCCAATGTCGGCATGCGCAAGCTGTCCGATCCGGCGCTGGTCAAGCGGGCGCTCGAGACGCTGAAGGGCCGTGCCCGCGTCAAGCGCACGATGTGGTCGCGCCGCGCCCAGGAATACGAAGCGAAAATCAATTCGGGCGATATCGTCGCCATCGCCGAGGTGGTGCGCGATCTGTATCGCTCCGAGTCGCAGCCCGAGCAGTCCTACAGCGAACGCCAGCTTTATGAAGCGGCGCTCGACCGGCTGTCGCGCGAAATCGCGGTGGTGCAGCACGTCACCGAGACCGAAGCGGTCAAGGAGATCGAGGCCAATCTCGCCAAGAGCCCGCGCCGCGGCGCCAAGGCGGAAGCCAGCGCCGATGCCGATGCCCCGGCGGACGACAGCGACGAGGATGGCGATGATTCCGTCGCCGAGGACGAGGCGGCCTGATCGCCGTCCCCGCTATCAGCTCTTTCACAAAACCCGGCCTCGTGGCCGGGTTTTTTGTTGGACGGGTGATCGGGTCTCAATCGACCACGATCTTGACGCGGTCGCGCGGCTTGAGCGTGGCGCGCGCCTCGAGGCCGTTGAGCACGCGGAAGCGCTCCAGCGGCCGATCGACGCCCTGCATGCGATAGGACAGCGATTCGGCGGTGTCGCCGGGCTGCACGGTGATGATCTTGATGCGCAGCGGCCGCGCGGCCTGAATCTCCGCCAGCGTCAGGCGGCGGAACGAGTTGACCGCGTCGCGGAAGCTGCGCTCGGTCTCGGGGTTCTTGTGCCGGCTTGCGAAGATGAAGCGGTAGACGTCGCTGCCGAAACGCAGCGCATAGATCCGGAATTGCCACTGCTCGCCGGACGCGGTGGCGGTCGCCGCCGGAAAGCCGTTGACGCTCAGCGTTTCGGTCGAGTTGCGGTCGACATTCTCCATCCAGCCCGAATTGAGATAATCGGCGAGGCTCTGTTCGGCGGGCACCCGCACCACGTCGAAGCGTAGTGCCTGCGCGCCGCCCTCGCGCACGCCGATCACCGCCTGCGCGGTGTTCTCCAGCATGAACGATTCGGGCGCCTGGAAGGTGAAGCCGAGCTTGGGATGCAGGAAGCGGCGGCCGCGCACGAAGCCTTCGCTCGGGTCCTCGCCATAGACGATGTTGTCGATGGCGCGCAGATAGGTGTCGCGGTCGCGTTCGACGGTGTGGGTGGAGGCGACCCGACGGGCGCTGGCCTGCGCGTTCTGCACCCGCTCCGGCGTCGCCGGATGCGAGGAGAGGAAATCCTGCGAGCGCGGATCGATCGCCGAGCGCGGGGCCTTCATCTCGGCGTTGCGCTCCATCGCGGTGAGGAAGCGCGCCGCGCCGTAGGGATCGAAATTGGCGCGCGCGGCGATGCCGACCCCGATGCCGTCGGCCTCGAATTCCTGCGCGCGCGAGAAGCTCGCCATCGTCAGCTTGGTCTTGGCCAGCGCCAGCGCGGTCATGTCGGCGTCGTTGTTGCCCATGTCGTTGACCACCCGCGTCACCAGCGCGGCCTGCCGCGCCTGCTCCTCGCGGATCGAGGCGTGCTTGGCGATGACATGCGCCATCTCATGCGACAGCACGCTGGACAATTCCGAGGTGTCGCTGGCGAGCGCGATCAGCCCGCGCGTCACGTAAAGCTGGCCAGTCGGCAACGCGAAGGCGTTGACCGCGCCGGAATTCAGGATCGTGACCTTGTAGGCGAGGTCGGGGCGCTCGGACGCCGCCACCAGACGGTCCACGGTCTTGCCGATCAGCGCTTCGAGTCTCGGGTCGTCATAGGTGCCGCCATAGGAGGCGAGAATCCGCTCGTGCTCGCGCTCGGTGGCGGCCGTCGGCAGCGCCGGCTTGTTCGGCCGCATGATCGGGGCAGGGGCCGCCGGCGCCGCCACCTGGAAGCGGCTCATGTCGCCGCAGCCGGCCAGCGTCACGGCGGCGCACACCAGCAGCGCCGCGCGCAGACGCCCGCCATGCCCTCCGATCTGTGCCATCAGCCTCACGCTATTCGTCCCTGGCTGCCGTCGCTGCCTGATTGTCGTCGATCGGCTCGATCTGTCCGGGATGGACGATATCGATCCGCGGCCCGCCGCGCCGCGTCACCCAGCCCCGGATGCGAACCCGCCGGCCCGCCAGCGATGTCAGGCTCAGCCCCTGCATCTCAACGGCCGGCATCATGCGCCGGGAAATCGTTGCCGCAAAGCCTTCAATCCGGCGCCGGCCGAAATTGACATACCATATCGTCCCCGCCTGCCGAACCGAGACCACCTTGCCCTCGACAAGGGCGAACCGCCCGACTTCCGCCAGGATATCGGCGGGTCTTTCAGCGTTTTTTATGGCGTCGGAACCGGCCCAGAGGCCGCGTTTCGCGGATCTTGCCTGCGCTTCCGCCTGAATCAGTTCCATGTTGCAGGCCCGGTCCGCGGCGGTTCCCGCCGCGCGCGCCTGGCCTTCGCGCAAGAGCCGGTCCTGGAGCGAGGTCCTGGCGCCGGAGACGACAACAAACGCCCGCTGCCGGCCGTAACGGTCGGGCGCGTCGTTCGGGCCGTGCAGGGTGACATCGCGGCCTTCCGCGAGCACGCGGAGCGCGGCGATCGCCGCGCTTTGGTCCCGGCCCGGGCTTTCGATTCCGGCAAGGCGGATGTCGCGGCCATCGTCGAGCCGCAGCGTCCGGGCATCGACGATCGCGCTGACGCGCGCCTCGCCCTGCCATTCAAGATCGCAGGCGGCCTCGGCGTTGCGGCTGGTCGCGATGACAAGGAAAGGCGCGATCAGCATCGCGCCGGCGGAGGCGATGCAGCGGCGGCGGCGCAGGATCCGGCCGTCGCCGCTCATATGCGCGACCGCGTCAGCGGTTGCGATCGGAAACTACGCCGCGCGCCACCAGCCTGTTCCAGATGAACAGCACCACCAGCGCGCCGATGGTGGCGGTGATGAAGCCAGCGCCCTGATTGGGGCTGTAATGGCCGATCGACTGGCCGATGAAGGTGGCCAGGAAAGCGCCGGCAATGCCGAGCGCCGTGGTGAGGATGAAGCCCGATGGATTGTTCGGGCCCGGCGACAGCAGTCGCGCGAGAATGCCCGCGACAAATCCAACGACAAGAATCCAGAGCATGGTCGCAACCTTTCCGTAAGTGATGTCGTCCGGCACGCGATCGTGCCGTCTGCCTCATTAAAGCCAGCGCGACGCCTCCTGTTCGGTCGGCAATCGTCCGTCCGGCGTCAGCTGATGGATCACGTTGGGCAGCTCCTGGCTGAGCCCGGCGAGCAGCTCCTCGCGCGACAGCCCGGTCTGGGAGGTGAGCGCGTTGATCTGGTCGGCGCCGAGCGCGCTTGCCAGATCGTTGGAGGAGATCTGGCGGTTCGGGCCGTTGCCGACCCAGGAATTGACGGTGTCGCCATGGCCGTTCTGCTGGAATTGTTTGAGCAGATCGCCAAGGCCGCCGCTCAGGACGCTGCCGGCCGCGCCGCCCGCGAGCAGACCGCCGAGCGCGCCGCCAAGACCGCCACCGAGACCGCCGCCTTGCAGCAATCCGCCGAGGCCGCCCAGGGCGTTGCTCAACGATCCGCCGGTTGTGGCCGTGGTGGTGCCGGGCGCCGGCAAGGGCTGCTGCTGCGTGTTCGGAGCGCCGGCGGAGCCGCCGCCAAGGTGCTTGACCGCCTTGTAGGCGAGCAGTGCGAGAATCGCCATCGTGATCGGCGACATGCCGCCGCCTTCTTGCGCGGGCGCGCTGGCGTCACTGGGACCGCGCGGACCGTTCTGCATGCCGTTGAGGATATCGAGCAAACCCATGGACGCCTCCTATATTCGAACGGCCCTGAAAATAGGTCCGGCCTGCGAAGCTTACAAGGCAAGCCGGCCCGCGCATCGCCTGATTGTGTAGCCGGCGTGGCGCGGTGCGCTTGCGGCGGACGAAAATACCGCGCGGTGCTCCGCGCGATAGCGACGCCGCCTTGAGACGGCCGAACGGCGGTCTGCCGAATGCCAGCATAGCGGCGACTTGTCTCACTGGCGTGACGTGTCCCAACGATGTGACAGGTCTCAGCGATGCGAGTGTCTCAGCGACGTGTGACGTGTCATGTCTCAGCGGCGCGACTTGGCCGATTTTCCCGTCTTCTTTCTGGTCGACTTGCGCGTGGTCTTGCGCGCGGTCTTGCGGTTGGATTTCTTCGCGGAGGTTTTGCGGGAGGATGATGTCTTGCGCGAGGATGTCTTGGCAGCCTTCTTGGTCGTCTTGCGGCCGGTCGCCTTTTTCGGGACTTTCTTGCCTGCCTTGCGCGCTTCGGACAGTCCGATCGCGATCGCCTGCTTGCGGCTCGTCACTTTCTTGCCGCTGCGACCGCTTTTCAATGTGCCGGCTTTGCGTTTGCGCATCGCGCGGGCGACCTTCTTGCCGCTGGCTTTGGAATATTTGCGTGCCATATCGATTGCTCCTCAATGGACCGTGATCAATTCCGTCAGCAGGACAAGGTTCCCGATTCTCAAGGACGCCGCATTGCGGCCGCGAGCGTGGTGAGTGCGGGCATGCTTGCGATTCGCCGCGCGGGCGGGGCGACGGCGGCGAGGCGGCCCATGATCGTGATGCGCTCGGGTGGCGGCGATTGTCGCACTCTGGTATCAGGTCTCGGATTGTCGCAAGTTGCGAATCGCGAGAGTCGAAGTCACGTATCGCCGTTTCCCCGGACGGCAAGATATTCGAGGCTATTCTGATTTTGCCCCTTCGCATCATTTCTGCCCTGTCAGCCGGAATTGGATCAGCATGACCGCGCCAGACCCTCACGATGCCGATGTCTCCGCGAGCGGGCGTGCTCGTTTCAGTATCGCGTTCGGTCTGGAGCGTATCGGGCTGGTGGCGATGCGGGCGCCGATCCTCTCGCTGTGCATCCTGGTCGCGTTGTGCGTGGCGGCTTTCTTCGGCCTGCAGCGCATCAAGGTCGACGATTCGCTGAGCCAGCTGTTCCGCTCCGACACGCCGGAATACAAGCAGTACGAGGAAGTCACCAAGCGCTTCCCGTCGAGCGAATACGATGTTCTCGTGGTGGTCGAGGGCAAGTCGCTGCTGGAGCGCGCATCGCTGGAAAAGCTGCGCGACCTCGTCACCGATCTGCAATTGATCGACGGCACGCGCGGCATCATCTCGCTGTTCTCGGCGCGCCAGCCGCCCGAGAACGGCCAGTTGCCGGCTCCGCTGTTTCCCGAGGTGCTGCCCGAGGGCGACGCCTACAAGGCCTTCATCAAGCGCGTGCGCGACAATGAGGTGATCCGCGGCAAGCTGTTGTCGGAGGACGGCACGCTGGCCTTGATCGTGCTGGCGCTCGATCCGGCCATCGTCAGCGGCAAGGGGCTCAACACCGTCGTCGGCGAGATCCGCAAGACGATGGCGGACGATCTGGAAGGCGCCGGCCTGAGCAGCCAGCTCTCCGGCGTTCCGGTGATGCAGCTTGAAATCCGCAACGCGGTGGAGCGCGACGGGCTGATCTACAACGTCGCCGGCGTGCTCGCTGGCTGTCTGATCGCGATTATCTTCTTCCGCCGCATCTCGTTCATGGTGATCGCGGCGTTCCCGCCGCTGATCGCGATCCTGCTTTCGCTCGGCGCGCTGGGCTGGTTCGGCTTCAGCCTTAACATGTTCCTGAACGTGATGACCCCGCTGATCATGGTCATCAGTTTCTCCGACTCGATGCAGCTCACTTTCGCGGCGCGCGACCGCCTGATCGCCGGCGAGGACCGGTTCTCCGCGTTTCGCAATGCCGTGCTGGTGGTCGGTCCCGCCTGCGTGCTGACTCATGGCACCGCGGCACTGTCCTTCATCGCGCTGCAATTCTCCGATTCCGATCTGATCCGCACCTTCGGCGAGGCCGGCCTGCTTGCGACCGTGGTCGCGCTGCTCGCGGTGCTCTCGCTGGTGCCGGTGTTCGGTGTGCTGCTGGTGCGCAAGGAGAACGTGTTCGTCACCAAGATCAAGGGCGCGGATATCGGTGTCGAGGCGCTGCGCAGCTTCTGCCGCTGGATCGCGGTGCGGATGGTTGGACATCCGGGCTTCTTCAGCCTGATCGCGCTGCTGGTGGTGGTCGGGCTCGGCGTGATCTACGCCAATCTCCAGCCGCGCTATCGTCTGGCCGACCAGGTACCGGACAAGCAGCAGGCGGTGGAGGCCTCGAGCCGGCTCGACGCCAAACTGACCGGCGCCAATCCGATTGACGTGCTGATCGAATTCCCCAAGGGGCAGAGTCTGTATTCGCCGCAGACGTTGCAGACCATCGCCGAGGTCCACGGCATCGTCGAGAAGCAGGCCGGCGTCGGCAATGTCTGGTCGCTGGAGACGCTGCGGCGCTGGCTGGCGGAAAAGGCCGGCAAGTCCGACGTCGCCACGCTGAAGGAATATGTCGACATGCTGCCGCCGCATCTGGTGCGGCGCTTCATCTCGAAGGATCAGGATGCGGTGGTGGTCTCCGGCCGCGTGCCCGATCTCGATTCCAGCCAGATCCTGCCGACCGTCGAAAAGCTCGACAAGGAAATGGCGGCGGTGCGGCGCGCGCATCCCGGTTACCAGATTTCGGTCACCGGCCTGTCGGCCATCGCGGCGCGCAACAGCGCGAGCATGATCAGCAAGCTCAACCATGGCCTGACCATCGAGTTCGGGCTGGTGGCGGTCTTTATCGGCCTCGCCTTCCGCTCGGTGGTGGTGATGCTGACGAGTATCCTGCCGGGAATCTTCCCGGTGGTGCTGTCGGGCACTCTGCTGTGGGCGCTGGGGGAGGGGCTGCAATTCGCCAGCGTGGTCGCGCTGACGGTGTCGTTCGGCCTCGGCCTGTCCGCGACGATCCACTTCCTCAACCGTCTGCGGCTGGAGGAGAAGCCGGGCGTGAGCGAGGGACTGGCGGTGGAGCGGGCGACCGTGCTGGTCGGCCCGGCGCTGATCCTGACCACGGTGGTGCTGGCCTGCGGCCTGGTGGTCACGGTGTTTTCGGACCTGCCGTCGCTGCGGCTGTTCGGCTGGCTCAGCGCGTTCTCGATGGTGGCGGCGCTGGTCGCCGATCTCTTCATCTTGCGGCCGACCGCGATGTTCCTGATCAGCCTGTCGCACAGGCTGCGCGGCGCGCGCCGGACCGATGCCAAGCCGGCGGCTAAATAAAGTCGCCCGCAAGTCCCGGCAGCTCGCGTCTAAAAAACATCTCCGGGCTTTCGGCCCGGAGATGTTGTATTTCGGAAAGAAGTCAGCGGCTCAGCGAGATGTTGACCGCGCGCAGTTCGCCCTTCGATGAGATGGCGATGGTCTGCTTGTTGCCGCGGGTCGAGATGTTGAAGCTCGCGGCGTATCCGGCGGTCTGCACCAGCGCGGTGACCTGTCCGCCCGACACCCGTCCTTCGACCGTGCCGTTCACGCCACGGCTCGCTTCCGTCCAGGAGCCGCTGAGCTGGCTGCCGGCCGCACGGACTTCGCTCGCCAGATCGAAGCGGTAGCTGTCGCTGGCGCAGCGCAGGTTGATATCGACCACGTTGTTGCCGTCGCTGACCGTATATTTGCCGCGACAACGAATCCGCTCGTTGTTGACGCTGTCATTGTTGGCAATGGATATGGTGCCGCTGCCCGACCATTGACCGGCATAATTGGCAAACGCGCCGGACTCGGCACGAGCGGCGACTGCGGCAGGCAACGCCAGTGCCGCCCCGAGCAGGGCAATCGCGGTGGTGCGGGTCAAGGTGTTCAAGAAAGTCAGGGTCATTTGGAAATCCTGAAAGGGAGCATAGCCCGAAGGTGGCGATCGGTCCTTGAAAACTTCGTCAGGTTACGATGGTTGCAGGAACCGGGGTACGAAACTTTTCCGCGACCTGACGCAAATTTGGGCGTTCGGTCTCCATTCGCCAAGGGGCAGAGCAGGGTTGCGAACATATCTCAAATGGCATCAGGACGTTGCGATGATCCGGCGCCGCCATCGCGGCATGCATGATCAGTCGCCCCGATAAGGGGAAAGGTTCAAACCTCGGCCGCATCGGATGTCAGGTTTGCGGAAGATAGGACGCGATCTCGATCAGGCTGCCATCGGGATCGCGGCAATAGACCGACATCAGCGTGCCGACCGCGCCCTGTTTCTTCACCGGCCCTTCCTCGACAGGGACGCCGCAGGCGGCGAGGTGATCGATCACCTGTTGCGGCGAGGCCGTGGTCAGGAAACAGAGATCGTCGCTGCCGGCGGTTTCATGATCGGCGGTGAACCATTCGCTCTTGAGGGTCGCGATCGGCCGCAGATTGAGCTTCTGCCGGCCGAACTGCATGGAAATGCGCGGCGGCTTGCCGGGGCCGGGGTCGAAGACCTTGGGCGTCATCCCGAGCACACGCTGATACCAGGCGGCCGAGGCTTCGGCGTCGGTGACGTTGACGACGAGGTGGTCGAGCGCGTCGATGCTGATCGGCATGAGATTTCCTGCTCGCGATTTCAACATCGGACCTTGTCAGGGATTCGCGGCGCGATGCGAATCCAAATTGGTTGTTTGTGCTGTGCAACGTAATGAGGTGGTTGCAGCGCTTTTGAGCAGCGGCTCTCCTCATCAAAGTCGGCGGCATTCAACCAAAGTCTGATGAAATCTGTTCCAATGGCGCGTCTAAGAGTCGCATCTGTCGGAACTTATGTTGCCAAACCTGCCGACAACCTTTTGTCTTGCCGCTGACACAAGAAAGACGCCGCACCAAAAAGATGCCGCACCAACAAGGTCGGCCAAAAAGCTTAAAAGAGGGGAGGACGCCATGACGTCACAGAAGAAAGATATCGCCAGCCGCCGTCAGTTCCTGAAAGTCGCCGCAGCCGGTGCCGCCACTGTCGCTGCGCCAGCCGTTGTGCAGGCCCAGGGCCCTGTCAACATGCGCTTCCAGAGCACATGGCCGTCCAAGGACATCTTCCACGAATACGCGCTCGACTACGCCAAGAAGGTCAACGACATGACCGGCGGCGATCTCAAGATCGAAGTGCTTCCGGCGGGTGCCGTCGTTCCGGCGTTCGGTCTGCTCGAGGCGGTGTCGAAGGGCACGCTCGATGGCGGCCACGGCGTGCTGGTCTATCACTACGGCAAGCAGAACGCGCTGGCGCTGTGGGGCTCGGGTCCGGGCTATGCCATGGACGCCAACATGCTGCTGTCCTGGCACAAATACGGCGGTGGCAAGGAGCTGCTCGAGAAGCTCTACAAGTCGATCGGCGCCAACGTGGTGTCGTTCCCCTATGGTCCGATGCCCTCGCAGCCGCTCGGCTGGTTCAAGAAACCGGTCACCAAGGTCGACGACATGAAGGGCCTCAAATTCCGCACCGTCGGCATTTCGATCGACGTGTTCTCCGGAATGGGCCTTGCGGTGAACGCGCTGCCCGGCGGCGAAATCGTCGCGGCGATGGACCGCGGCCTGCTCGACGCGGCCGAGTTCAACAACGCCTCGTCCGACCGCATCCTCGGCTTCACCGACGTCTCGAAGGTCTGCATGCTGCAGAGCTATCACCAGAACTCCGAGCAGTTCGAGGTGATGTTCAACAAGAACAAGTATGACAGCCTGCCGGAGAAGATCCGGGCGATTCTCGACAACGCCGCGGAAGCTGCCAGCGCCGACATGTCGTGGAAGGCGATCGACCGCTATTCCAAGGACTATGTCGAGATGCAGACCAAGGACAAGGTCAAGTTCTACAAGACGCCCGACTCCGTGCTGCAGAAGCAGCTCGAGGTCTACGATCAGGTCGTCGAGAAGAAGTCGGCGGAAAATCCGCTGTTCAAGGAAATCGTCGCCTCGCAGATGGCTTTCGCCAAGCGCGCGACGCAGTGGGAGCAGGATACGATCACCAACCGTCGTATGGCCTACAACCACTATTTCGGCCCCAACGCGAAGAAGAAGACCTAAGCTCGCCGGTGCCAATGAATTGGACCTCATCCGGGACAACGCTCCCGGGTGAGGTCTTGTATTCATATCGTCATCGCAACTAGGCTTGGTCGATTGCGCCGGTTTAGCGTCATGGCAAGTGTGCCTTGACCCTGCGTCGACGCCCCTTCTCGCTCCAAAATGGGGTTTGCATGACCTCTAACACTATTCTGCACGCCATCGACCGCTTCAGCACAGCGACAGGCAAGCTCGCCGCATGGCTGGTGATGGGATTGATGCTCCTCGTCTGCGCCGAAGTGTTCAAGCGCTACATCCTCAACATGCCGACGGCGTGGATCTTCGACGCCTCGAACATGCTGTACGGCACCTCGTTCATGCTGTGCGGCGCCTACACGCTGGCCCAGAACGGCCACGTCCGCGGCGACTTCCTCTACAGTTCGATGCGACCGCGCACCCAGGCGACGCTCGACCTCGCGCTGTACATCATCTTCTTCCTGCCGGGCATCATCGCGCTCGCCTATGCCGGCTGGGGATATGCCGCCGATTCGTGGCACATCAACGAGCACTCCAACGTCACGGCCGACGGGCCTCCGGTCTATCACTTCAAGGCCATGATCCCGATCGCGGGAGCGCTGCTGCTGCTGCAGGGCGCGGCGGAGATCGCGCGCTGCGTGATCTGCCTGAAGACCGGGAAGTGGCCCGAGCGTCTTGAGGATGTCAACGAGATCGACGTGGTCGAAGGCCAGCTCGCGCAAAGCGAGTTCGTCGACGAGGAGTCGCGCAAGATCGCCATCGAGAATGCGCAGAATATTGACGAAGCGGCGCGTCAGCGCGGCATGGGGGGAGCATCCACGCTATGAGCGATCCCGCACTCGGGCTGTTGATGCTCGGCCTGATCGTCGTTGTCATCATCATGGGTTTCCCGACAGCGTTCACGCTGATGGGACTCGGCATGTTTTTCGGTTTCTTTGCCTACCACCAGTCGGGGCAGCTCTGGACCGATAACCTGATCTTCGAACTGATGGTTCAACGCACCTACGGTGCGATGACCAACGACGTTCTGATCTCGATCCCGTTATTCGTCTTAATGGGATATGTGATGGAGCGCGGCGCGCTGGTGGACAAGATGTTCCACTCGATCCAGCTCGCCTTCCGCGGCGTGCCGGCATCGCTGGCGGTCGCCTCGATGATCGTCTGCACTTTCTGGGGCATCGCCTCCGGCCTTGTCGGCGCGGTGGTGGTGCTGATGGGCGTGATCGCGTTCAACCCGATGCTCAAGGCGGGCTACAACGTAAAACTCGCGGCCGGTGTCATTACCGCCGGCGGCACGCTCGGCATTCTGATCCCGCCCTCGGTGATGATCATCGTCTACGCGGCGGTTGCGGGGCAATCGATCGTCAAGCTCTACGCCGCGGCGATGTTCCCGAGCTTCTTCCTCGCTTTCCTCTATCTCGTCTACATCATCGGCTGGGCGATGCTCGATCCGAAGATCGCGCCGAAACTGCCGGAAAGCGAAACCCGCGTTCCGGTCTCCGGCTGGGTCCAGGAGTTGCAGAAAGCTTACGGCCGCAGGCTGCTTCCCGCCCTGCTGGGCGCGATGCTGGCGCCGGCGCGGGCGTTGCGCATTTCGGCCGATGGCGTGCGCGTGACTTACGGCATGCTGCTCAAGAGCGTCACTTTCGCTCTGACGCCGCTGCTGCTGGTCGCCGGCACGCTGTGGGGCGTGTGGTGGTATGTGGTGATCCATCCGCAGGCGGATGCGCCGCGGCCGACCACGGCGATTTCGCAACAGCTCGGATCCGGCGCGTCGGACCAGCAGACGGCCGACGAGCCGCTGCAGGAGCTTGGCGGAGGCGCCTCGGGAGGTGAAGAGTTCGCAGGTGGCGAGCCGCTGCAACAGATGGGCAGCGCGAGTCTTGCAGAACCCGCTGCCTCGCCTGCTGAAATGGGACCGTCGCACGACTTCTATATGTATTTCGCCTTCGCCGTCGGCGTCGGCCTCCTGCTGCTGCTCTATTATTACTGGGGCATGGAAGGGGAACAGTTCGAAGTCCTGCGCATGCTGATCTCGTCGGTGATGCCGCTGAGTATCCTCACCTTCGTGGTGCTGGCGGTGATCCTGTTCGGTATCACCACGGCGACGGAATCGGCGGCGGTGGGCGCGGCGGGTGCGTTCCTGCTCGCGATCCATGCCGGCACGCTGACATGGAAGCGGACGCAGGAGGCCGTCTACCTGACGGCCAAGACCACCGCGATGGTGTGCTGGCTGTTCGTCGGCTCGGCGCTGTTCTCGGCGGTGTTCGCACTGCTGGGCGGCCAGGCTCTGCTGGAAAGCTGGGTGCTGTCGCTCAACCTGACGCCGGTTCAGTTCATGATCCTGTCGCAGGTGATCATCTTCATCCTCGGCTGGCCGCTGGAGTGGACCGAGATCATCGTGATCTTCGTGCCGATCTTCCTGCCGATGCTCAAGCACTTCAACGTCGATCCGGTGCTGTGGGGCGTGCTGGTGTTCGTCAACCTGCAGGCGGCGTTCCTGTCGCCGCCGGTGGCGATGTCGGCCTTCTATCTGAAGGGCGTCGCGCCGAAGCACGTCACGCTCAACCAGATCTTCGGCGGCATGATGCCGTACATGGGAATCGTGATCGTGTGCATGATCATCATGTATCTGTGGCCGGGCATGACGCTGTGGCTGCCGACCTACCTCTACGGCGGCTCGGGGGGATAAGCGGGCCGGACCGGCTGACGATCGAACGCCCCGGCAGCAATGCCGGGGCGTTTTGTCGTGCGGTGATCGGCGGAGCGGGTGACGCGATGGACGCTGCGGGATCGTGGTTCCGACGGGGCCAGTGGCGAAGCGGCAGCGTCTCTGCTAAGGAAGCGGGCCCCGCATGATGCGCGGGCGTGGCTCCGGTCCCGTAGCTCAGCCGGATAGAGCGGCGGTTTCCTAAACCGCAGGTCGGAAGTTCGAGTCTTCCCGGGATCGCCAAGCTGTCATGGCGGCGTAACGCCGTTCTCAACCCATCGTCAGGCGCGGTATGTCCGCCGATTCGGTGCGATCAGATTCGGGCCGGTGGAGAGGCCGCGGTCTGCGTCGTCGGCGCGGAACGTGCGCCGGCCGCATCGGCTTGCGGGGCGTCGGCACCGACCAGCATCACGCGAGCGAGCAGCAGCGCGGCGACGATGGCCCAGAAGATCACAACGCCGAGCCGGCTCTGCTCCGCGCCGGTGCCGATCGCATGATGCCTGCGCTCGGCCCAATTGATGGTCCCGGATCGCGGCAGAAGGGCATCGGCGGAACGCAGCGGAGAATAGAAATGCACGGGATCGCTCATCTGAAGAGGGGTGTCTGTTCGCGATAGAATCGGCTTGAAAATCAATAAATTCAAGGAAATGAAGCGCCATATTTGGGCGCGGCCGGAGCACAACAGCGCCGCATCGGACGGCTTCGGAAGATGGTTTTTTCGACGGGTGCGCGCTGTTCTTTTGCGCCGCGTCGGATGGGGTGCGAGGGGGCCCACGCGCGACACTGAAAGTTGCGGACGGACCCGGGGCTCGATCATGCGGGCATATCGCGCTGTTGCGCGTATCGTTGCGCGTGAGGCGATGCGCCATTCGGGCTTGCCGGTCGTCCAGTCCTTGCCGGGGCAATCGGCCGCAGGCTTGTCGGTTCGGCAGCGTCGCCGCACCGGACGATTTGTTTCAGGAAATGCCGCGCAAAGCGAAAACAGCTCCCGTCCCCGACGACAACTCGCGCGTGATGAGAATCCCCTGCCGCCGCTGCGTTCGCGCGGGATTTTGCGCAAGGCGTCCGGCCGCGAGCGGATGACCCCGGCCGGCGTGGCGTTGCGACGAGTCGATGGTCGGGGAGGCAGGAGGGCGCATGAGGTCGTTCACCGCTCGCGACGTCAAGTCTTATATCAGACATATGACATCTTTACAGCCCGGCCGGACGATGGCACGCTGGCTCAATGACGGGAGACGTCGCGCAGGGAGGGACGCCGTCGCGCGAGCCGGTCATGACCGCCAGGAAAACCCGCCACACAGAAGCAGGGTTCGGCGTCGTGAACGGCTCGCTCTATCGAACACGCAATCTCGGAGGAGGATGTCGTCCATCACGGGCGAAATATGGGCAAACGGCCTCTTTCCCTGAGCGCAACAACAACAGAAGCTGAGACAGGTCGATCTTGGAGGAACGGATGGAGACGACGAGCCCACTTTTGGAAGTTGGGGGAGTGACGCTTCAGTACAAGACGCCGCGCCATCTGGTGACGGCGACCTACCGGATTGATTTTCAGGTTTACCAGGGGGACCGGTTCATTCTGCTGGGTCCGTCGGGGTGCGGGAAGTCGACGCTTTTGAAGGCGGTGGGCGGCTACATGACGCCGACCGAGGGCGAGATGCGGCTGAAGGGCAATCTGATCCGCTCGCCGGGTCCCGACCGCATGATGGTGTTCC